>JAEEGL011720904.1_pt1 | contig 22669 bp, 12 predicted proteins | sample 9134231 | NCBI WGS metagenome assembly JAEEGL01 (sample SAMN16246548, study PRJNA631951) | gut metagenome | biome: gut microbiome; feature: rumen; material: fiber-attached | host: Bos | place: Iran: Karaj | collected 2018-10 | reverse complement strand
TAAATTAATTATTTTTATTTGTATTAATTCTTCATATATTTATTTTTTCTTTGATGATATTTTCAAATTAATTGTTAAATTTATTTTTAATAAATATAATCAATTTACCTTTTGACTAATTTAAATTATTTAAAATGATAAATAGTTTAATTTAAAAAAAATATAATTTTTTTCCCATCATTTATAATTCTTTATATACAAATCTAAGATTTAATTTATTATTTTTTTTAATACTTTTAAATTTTTTCGAAAACAAGATTTTCATATTTTTTCTCTATATAATTGTTTTACAAATCTATTCCTTCTATTACTTATCCATAACTACATCTTCCTTTTTCTTTTTCCATATTTCATTTATTAATTTTTTCCTCAGAGACATACACATCTATTTTTAACAATTATTCTTCCTCTAAATTTAAGTTGAGTATCTTTATTTTTTTCAATACTCTATTTACGATAGGTTTAAATTATTTTTCAAATTTTAATTTATAATTAATTATATTAAATAATTTTTTAATTTTTTTGATTTATTTTCATTTTAAATATTAATAATCAAATATTATAATATATCAGATTTTATTTATATAAATAAAAATAAAAAAAATTAAATAAATGTTTTTAGACAATAATGGAAAATATTTTTTTGAAGAAACTTTGAAAAATGAATATACTTTATCAATACATAATGAAATATTAGATAATATTGAGGATAAAGAATTTTCAAAAAATATGTATCAAAAAAAATATAATAAAATAGTTGATGGAAAAAAATATGTATTCTCATTTGAATTAAATTTAATTAAAATTGAAAATGAATCACAACAAATGAATTTATTAAACAAAGCACCTATTAATATAAAAATTTTAACAAATGAAAAAATTATTGAAACTAGAGATGTTTTTACATTTAATCAATTAAATATAATATTTGAATTTTTTCAAATTGATATTCCTTTTTACAGTAATAAAATTTTAACTGAGCAATTCATTAAAGATCTTTTTTTACAAAAAATTAATTACAAAGAAATAATTATTTCTGATTATCCTATTGAATCCATTATTTCTGATATTAAAAATAATGAAAAAATGTTAACATTTTATTCATTTTCTAAATTTATAAATTTATATATAAAAAGTGAATTTGGTTTAAATAAATATATTGAAAGAAAATTTTTGGCTCAAAATATTTTTAATATTAATCCAGAAATTGAAATAAATTATTTTTCTTTTAAATCAAGAAAAAAACTTTGGGACATATTTTTAAATAATATTTATGAAAATAAGAAAGAATATTTTATGACAGGTCCACAAGGAAATGGTAAAACATTTTCTTTATTGGGATTTGTAAATTCATTTGATAATTTAAATTCAAATATAAAAATAGCATATTATAATTTAGATGCATTAAACAATTCTCAAAATTATTTAGATATTCTAATATATGAATCAAGAAAATTATTTAATAATATAGAAGAAATTAAAGCTGCTTTAAAATATATTAAAAAAACACTTATAATATATAATGATAAAATACCTATTATTGAAGGTTTAATTAATTTTATCGATATAAATAATAATAATGATGGTATTAAATATATTATTATATTTGATCAATATAAATATGTAAATAATGGAAATATTGAGGAAAATGAATTTAATCATTTAAGAAATGTTATAAAAAAAAAAAATAATTTTTTTTTGATAGTATGCAGTTCAATTAATTATAAAGGAGTTAAAGACAGTTTATTAAAAAATTGGTTTTTTAATAAAGATATTAATATTCCACTATATGAATTAAATAATTATATTATAAATTATAAAGATTATATAAAGGAGGAAGATGAAAAAAATAATAATTTAAAATTATTAGGATATTTTCCAAGATATTATCAAATGAAAAATATTTTAAATAAAAAAATAATAAATGTTCTAAAAAAAAAAATTAAAGATAAAATAAAAAAATTTTATAATAATAATAATCATTTGATTGAAGATAATTTAAGACAAATTAAATATTTGGTAAATAAAAAACTGGATTTAAATGAATTTAAAAGTTTTATTGAAACTAAACCTATTAAATATTTTTTATTAGATAATGAAGAAAAAAAAGTAAATTATCTTTATCCATTAGTTAAAATTGCTATTAATGAGTTATTTAGAACACTTTATTTTGAAATTCAAATAAATGATGATTTATCAGGAAGTGAAAAAGGATGGATTTTTGAACATTCATGTATTAATAAATTAGTTAGTGAAAATTTGTTTATGAATTATTATATTGACAATGTTTTTGAAATTAAAAGTATTTTTAATAGAGAAAAAATAGATTATAATTTTAATATGAATGAAAATAGTTTGTTTATTTTTAAATATAATAATATTAAAAGATATGATTGTGCAATTTTCCTTGGAAATGAAAATTATTTATTATTAATACAAATAAGTACTCATAAAACAAAAAAACTATTAGAACAATATAAAGATGATGTTATTAACAAAGATATTTTAAAAATTAAGAGATTTTTAAAAGAGAATAATATTTATCCGGTGCAATATTATTTATTTTTTATTCTTGATTATAATAATTATAAACAAAATGCAAATTATATGGAACAATTTTCAAATTACAAATTTAATTATTATTTTTATAATAAACAAGAAAATAAATTTTATAATAATTTTTTTCAAGGATTGTCACATTTAAACATCAATAATGATGAAACTGAGATTGAACAAAAAAGAATAATTTCCTTTAAAAAACATTCTTTTTTTGAAATAATTGGTGATGAAAATATTGATAATATTGAATATTCATTTGATTTATATTATGCTGAAGTTGGAATGAATTTATCTGAATTTATAGATGAAATTTGTCATGAATTTATAATTTATGATTTAAATGAATTGAAAGAAAAATATTTATTAAAAACATATGTAAAAACTTATGAAAGTGCTATAAATTATGATTATTATTCATATTTAAAAATGGATAAAATTATTATTGTGCTTGATAATGGAACATTATATATTGGAAAATCAAATATAATTTCTAATAAATATAGTTATAATTGGGAAGCATATGGAAGTAGTATTTTCTTTACTAAAAACAATGAAAAAAATTTATTTAATAAGAAAGGATATTTTATTTTTGAAAATCAAATAAAAAAAAAATAATCAAATATATTTATATTAAACTTTTAAAAAATAATTTATTAATTAATATTATATATAATAATTATATTTTCCTTTTTTATATATTTAAATAAATACTTTAAAGATTTTCAAATAATTGAGAAGAAAAATAAAAAATGATTATTATTTCCCAAATATTGAAATTGAAATATGAAAAAAAATATAAAAAGAACTTTTTTTAAAGATATATAACTTTGACTTTTTCCTTTAAAAAAAAGTATATATTTTATGCATATTTATTTTTTAACATAATTTATTTATTATTTGAAATTATATGCATGAAAATTTAAAATAATCGAAATAATCATAAAATAATTGAATTAGAAAATAATTTTTTTTATTTTATTATAATATTAAATATAGGTAAAATATAAAATAAATATAATTTCATACAAAGTAAATTTTTATATTTTATAATTATTTTGATATTATATTTTTAATTTAATATCATTATTTTTTAAAATTCAATCAAAAATCAAAATTTTTTTCCTCAATAATATTCCTTAGATAATGAATTTTTATTATTCAATAACTTATTATATATTTAAAATTAGCAATATGATATATATTCTAAATATTTTTATTTTTTATTTTTGTTAATAATTGGATTTAAATTTTTAATATTATCAATAACAAAAATAAACACATTTACAATAAAACATTAAAAATATAATTAATTATGAAATATTCTAAATATTTTATCATCAAATGGAAAAAAATACAAATCCATATTATGAAATGTATTCAAAATCAATAGACAAAAATAAAAGAGAAGAATTTTGGTATGAACAATCAAAAGAAATATCATATATTAAACCTCCAAAAAAATCTGAAATACTAACTCAACCAAATAAAAAAATTCCTATATATGAATGGTTTCCAAATATAGAATTAAATATATGTTATAATTGTTTAGACAGGCATATAAAAAATAATTTAGGAAATGAAAATGCAATAATATTTGAAAGTTATTATTTAAATAAAATAATAAAAATAACATATAATGAATTATATAAAGAAGTAAATTTAACTTCATTTATTCTTCAAAAAAATAATATTAAAAAAGGTGATAGAATAATAATTTATATGCCAACAATTCCAGAAGGAATAATTAGTATGTTATCTTGTTGTAGAATTGGTGCAATTCATTCTGTTGTTTTTGGTGGTTTTGCTTATTATGAATTATCAGAAAGAATTAAAGATTCTAATCCAAAAATGATTATTATTTCCTCTTGTGGAATTGAACCAAAAAGAGTTATTAATTATTATAATATTGTAAATAAAGCTATTGAATTTTGTGGTGATGAATATAAGAACAATATTAAAATTTTAATTTTTCAAAGATATGATTCTTTATATATAAAAGAAAATGAAATTAATAGAAAAAATACACTTATTTATAATGAAGAAATAGAAAAAATCAAAAATAAAAATATAAACATTCCATGTGTCAAATTAAAAGGAAATGATATATTTTTTATATTATATACAAGTGGGACAAGTGGTATTCCAAAAGGAATAGTACATGATAATTCATCAATAATAACAATAAATTTCACAATGAAATATATAATGAATATATATTCAAAAGAAATAGTTTTTAGTACAAGTGACATAGGATGGATAGTAGGTCATATTTTCATTGTATATGGTCCATTATTGAGAGGAGCAACAACAGTAATTTTTGAAGGAAAACCAATTGGAACACCAAATCCAGGAAAAATATGGGAAATAATAGAAAAATTTAAAATAAAAGCATTTTACACTGCACCAACTGCATTAAGATCAATAAAACAAAATGATCCTAATTTAGATTATTTAAAAAAATACAATATTAATACATTAGAAAGTATTCATTTAAGTGGTGAGAGATGTGATAGTGAAACATATATTTGGTTAAAGGATAATTTAGATAAAAAATTATTAAATAATAACAATATAAAAAATAATAATAAAAATATAATAATAAATGATCAATGGTGGCAAACAGAAACAGGATGGCCAATTTGTTGTAATAATTTAGGAATAAAAACTTTTACTGATTTAAAACCTGGAATTTCAGGTCCTCCTTTAATGGGTTATTTAATTAAGATATTAGATGAAAATAATTTAGAAGAATTACCAATAAATAAAAATGGTATTATTTGTATTGAATTACCCTTACCTCCTGGATTTATGAAAACTTTATTTGGTAATGATGAAATTTTTTTAAAAAAATATATATCTAAAAATAATAAATATTATATTACTGGAGATATTGGTTTTAAAAATGAAAAAGGTTATATTTGTATTATGGGAAGAAATGATGATATGATTAAAATTTCTGGTCATAGATTATCAACTGGGAAAATTGAAGAAATTATTAATCAAATTAAAAATATAAGTGAATGTGCAGTTGTTAGTTTAAAAGATAAATTAAAAGGTGAAGTACCTTTTGGTTTTATTGTTTGTGAGAAAGGAACTAAAAATTTAAATGATGTTATAAATGAAGTTTATGTTAAAGTTGTTGAAAAAATTGGGAAAATTTGTTCAATGAAATGTGTTATTATTGTTGATAAATTACCTAAAACAAGAAGTGGGAAAATTATTCGAGTTTTACTTAAACAAATTGTAAATAAAGAAAAAATTTATATTCCTCCTACAATTGAAGATAAAAGTGTTGTTAAAGATATTTTAGTTAAAGTTAATAAAGCTAAATATTAAATTTTTTTATTTAAATTATTCATATTCAATAAATAATATCATTAATTATAATAATAATATATTTTATAATATAAATTTTTTTATTAAATAAAAATGATTCAAATTGAAAATAATGTATGTTATAAAAATGTTAAAATGGAAGATTTAGATGAAATAATTGAAAGTAAATTAATTGAATATGGTCAACCAATTTATTTAAATATTTATCATTTGAGTAGTTTTAATTATCTTATTCAACTTCTAGGATTTGGATTTTTTCATACTTCTTTAGAAATAAATGGAAAAGAGTTTTCATATTCTGCAACAAATGATGATAATTCAGGTATATTTTCAAATTCAATTGAAGATAAAAATTTAATTTTAAAAGAAAAAATTTATTTAGGTAATACTTTTTATAATGATGAAGAAATAAATGAAATTTTATTATTAAATACTCCTTATTGGCTTGGTAAATCTTATGATCCTTTTTTAAAAAATTGTAATCATTTTACTCAATTTTTATCTGGATTATTAATAGAAAATAATAATTTTATAAATGATTATCCTGAATATATAAATAGAATAACTCAATATAGTTTTTTTTTTAATTGTTTTTATACTCCAATTAAACGAATATATGGTAATATATTTTTAAATCCAAAAGTTGAAAATAATTTTAATTCTATAAATACTAGAAAAAATAATAATATTATAAATGATATTGAAAAAAATGATACTCCTATTTATCATCAAATTGAAACTAATATTGGTTTAATTGTTGAAAATAAAATTGATGGTGAACAAAATTATTCTTATGATAAAGTATCTTATAATAATAATTTGGAAATAAGTAAAGATAATTTTTCTGATCATCTATCTTTGAAAAGAAAATATACTATCAAAAATCAAAAAGATTTTATAAATAAAGCAATTATTAAATATAATTTTTTTTTAAAACCTTTTTATTATCATGGAAATATTTTAATATTAAAAAAATTGTCAAAAGCAGATTATTTTTTTATAAATAAAAATTATAATAAAGCTTTAATATTGTATCAAGAAATTTTAAAAGAAATTGAGAATAATGATAATATTGAATTAAATTTTAATAAAATTTATTCTTTTCCAACTTCGAAATATCATTTTAATTCAAATGATAATATAAAATACATTTTATTAAAAATAAAAATCCTTCATAGTATTTATTATATATATTTTATTAATGATTTATTTGATGAGCAAGAAATAATTTCAACTTCAATTCTTAATTTTAATAAAAATGATTATTTTTCTCTATTTTATAAATCTTATTTAAAATTTAATGAAAAGAATATTCCTGAATGTGTAAAAATAATAAAACATGGAATTGAAATTTGTAAAAATATGAAATTTAAAAAAAAATTTAAAGAATTTAATTTAATTATAGACCAAATAATAGGTTTTTAATTTATTTAAGTATATTGATAATATTTTCTTTATAAATATTAGATATAAATTCTTAAATAATTATATTTAAAATTACTTATAAATTAAGAAATGATGATAATAATAAATTAAATTAAAAAGATAAATATTAATGCATAAATATATAAAATAAATAAAAACTCTATAATTTAGTCTAAATTATTTTGTATTTTTAATAAAAAAAGAAAAATATAAATTTTGAGTAATATAATAAATTATTTTGTATAAAATTAAAAGAAAATATTATATAAATATATTTATTAATTTCCACCTTCTTCTCCTTCTTTATATTCATTATTTTCATTTTCTTCTTTTTTTTCTTCTTCTTGATTTTCATTATTTTCAATATTATCATTATTAACTAAAATATCGTCTTTATATTCAACATCTTTAACATTTCCTTCAGAATCAGTTAATTTACCAATTCCTTCTTTTTTATCATTTACACTATTTCCTTCCCATTTACTTCCATTAGTAAAATAATAAGTTCCCATACCATTAATTTTATCATTTTCAAAATTACCTTCATACCTTGTTCCATTTTCTAATATTTTCATTCCTTTTCCATTTAATAAGCCTTTAGAAAAATTACCTTCTAAAATTACATTCCAATCTTTATCATATAATTTACAATTTGATTCTTTTAAATTTTTTTCCCAATGACCAATGAAACAATTATTTGTATTTTTATATATAACAATTCCTTTTCCTTCTTTTTCATTATTAGAATTTTTTTGACCTATATATATTCCTTGATCATCATTAATTTCTGTATATTTTAAATTTTCAAAATTATCATCTTCTAATTCATTTAAATATTTCATATATTCCGGATATTTATTATTTAAATATTGTAATATTTCTTCATTTGGATTTAATTTTTTTAATGTTTCGTCATTTAAATAATTATAATATTCAATATTTAATTCATCATCTTTTATACTTTTTGAACAAAAATCATCAAAATTAAAATCTTCTTGAATTGGCATCATTTGACCTTTAAATTTTAAAGTCCTAAAATATGATTTTAAACCAAATTGACATTTTTTATTAGAATTAATTTTCATTGATAAAATAAGATAATTTCCTTTATTAGGTGGAACAACAATTTCAATTTGTTTTTCTTTTGTATATGGATATAATAAAAACATATTTTCCATATTAGGTTGAAAAATCCATTTTTGATAACAATCAATAAATGGATTATAAATTATTTTTAAACCTAAACCTGTATAATTATAAAAACTATCACTCATAGTATAAATTTCATTTTCTTTCATATGAGAACCTTGATATTGCATAATTGCATTTAAAACCATATTTTTTATTAAATTAAATTTCTTATCTTGAGTATATAAATTTAATTTAAATGTTGTATCTGATGATACTTTAAAATAAAATTCATCCATTTCTAAATTTGATCTTTCAGAAACTAAATAAGTCCATATGACATAAAATCCTTTTTCTAATTCTCTTGCAAATTCACAATTTTCATTTGAGTTAAAACAGCCTTCAAAATTATTTAATTTCTTGTTTACTGGATCATATTTTGATATACAAATATTTGAAGGAGTACATCTTTCAATATCATTATTTTTATCAATTATTTGTTTAACAATAATAGAAAATGAAACTTTTGAAGTTTGAGGAATAAATAAATTAAAAACATTTGGAATTCCAATTTCTTCATATTCAATTTTAATTATTTTAGTATTACAATTTAGCATAGTATGAATAATTGATATTTTATTAAAATAATTTAATAAATTTTCAAGTGACATATAAATAACTTGTTTTTCATCTTCATTATAATTAATAACTCTTTTAATATCATCATTCCATAAATTAGAAGTTGGATTCCAATCACCAGTATATTTTTTATATTCAAATAAATTTTTAATTTTAACTAATTTCAAACAATTTTCATTACCATTTGAATCAGTTGTTTTCACATCAAAAATTTCATTTAATTGATATGCTTTTCCTTTTAAAATTCCAATTTTTTCATTATTTTCTTCATTTGGTGTTAAAAAAACCATATTATTCATCTTATTAACTCTAATTATATTTTCTAAATCATCATAATCAATATCAAAAAAATTTAATCTTTCACAAGAAAAACCAGTAAAAAAAATAATAATATCAGTAATTTTACAACTTAATAAACTTCCATATCCACCAAAAACTTTTGCAAAAGCTTTTTCCAACAATAACAACCAAATTTCATTTTTATTTGGTTTTGCAAATCTTAAAGTTGTAGTTCCTTTAACACAAGGAAAATAATCATCTAATAATAAAATTTTATATTCTCCATTAATATAAATATATAATTCAAATAATGTTGTTTCACTATTTATTTCTTTTGTTTTAAATATTTGTTCTATTATATTTGGATATGTTGATAAAAGATTTATTGCATGAAAAAAATGAGTGTAATGACTAAATAATTCTCCTTTATTTTCATTAAAATTTATTGATAAATCAATTTTATCTTCTTTTTTATCAAAAATTGTTATTTCATTTGGTGTGAGAATTTCTGATAATTTTTTCCATTCTATTTCATTTATACTTATTTTATTTACATATTCTGTTTCCTTTTTATAATCCATTAATGATTCTGTTGTTGTTGGGAATAATTCATCTTTAAATTCAGAATTTGTATAATTTGGTTTTTGATTATTCCAATATGATTTTATTGATTCATAATGAAATATTCTTTTTAAAGGTTTTTGATAATTTGTCGTATTATTATTTTGTTCATTTTCATTATTTTGTTTATTATTATTTTGTTCATTTTCATTATTTTGTTTATTACTATTTTGTTCATTTTCATTATTTTGGGTTAAGTCTAAATTTGGTGTTTCGTTTTGATTGATATTTTCTGAATTCAAATTTTCCTTATTTTCATTATTATCATCCATTTTTTTTTAACTTATAACTTCCAAAAAAAATAATATTTAAAAAAATATAAAAAATTAATTAAAAAATTTATATATAATCTTATCAAAATAAATCATATTCACTAAAACTTAAAAAAAAAAACAATTTTTAAAATAAAAAAAAAAAAATTCATATAAAAAAAAATGAGTCGTAAATACGATTCCCTAACAAGTATCTTTACTCCAGAAGGACGTCTCCTCCAAGTAGAAAATGCAATAAAAAACATAGATAACGCAGGTTTATGCATATCCTTAATAACAAAAGATGGAGTAATAATATCATGTGAGAAAGAATCATTATCAAAATTATTAGAACGTGGTAAACACAGTGAAAAAATATATAAAATAGATCGTAACATTGCAGTAGGAGTAGGAGGTATAGCAGCAGATGCTAATTTATTAGTAGATTATTGTAGAGAATATAGTCAAAATTACTTTTACAAATATAAAACATACACTCCAGTTGAAAATGTAGTAAGATACATTTCTGACATTATGCAAACTAAAACTCAATTTGGTTCTACTCGTCCTTATGGTGCTGGATTTCTTTTTGTTGGTTGGGATAAAAATTATGGATATCAATTATATAATACTAAACCTAGTGGTATTTATAATACTTGGAAAGCTCATGCTATTGGGAAAAATGATCAAAGTGCTCAAAGTACTCTTAAACAATATTATGAAAATGATTTAAGTTTGAAAGATGGTATTAAATTAACTGTTAAGGTACTTAAGAAAACTCTTGATAAAAATAAAATGAATGGAGAAAATGTTGAAATTTTTGTTCTTGAAATGAATGATGAAGGTGATATTATTCAAAGGTTTGTTAAAACTGAAGAAATTAATGAATATTTAAAAGTTGTTGAAAAGGAAGAAGAAGAGGAAAAAGCTAAGGAAGCTAAAGTTAAAAAAGATTTTTAATTTGAGGAAATAGTATTTTTTATTTTTTTAATAAAATAAATTAAAAATTTTATGGAATTAAAAAAAATAAATGATTATTTTTTTATTAATATATAATTAAGATTTTATATATAATATTTATTAATAAAAATGACCTAATATTATATAAAAAATCTATTCTTTATTAAATGATAATGTTAAATAAAATAATATAAAGTATAAATATAATAAAAATAAATAAAAATAAGATAAAATAATGGGAGCTTGTGAAGCTGTAAAAAATCCTAATGAAAAAATTATTAAATCGAATGTTTATTCTGAAATAAAAAATCCAAATAATGAAACAAATAAAAACCAAAAATTCGAAATAAATAATAATATCAATAAAAATGAAATAAATAAAAACGATATTCAAGAATCAAATATAAATACAAAAAATAATCAAATAAAAAATGATTATATTGAGTTATCACCTCCAATTGAAGAATCAAATTTATTTCAAAGAAGAAGACCAAGATTAAGAAGTGAAAATTTAGTTCATCCAAAAATGCAATTTTTATTGGGTAAAAAAATTGAAGAAGAAAATGAAAATAATAATGATAAAAACAATAATACAAATGAAAAAAATAAAACACCAATATTTTATACAATTAAAAATAATTCTGTAACATTTCAAAGAATGCAATCAATGAAATATTGTAATGATTTTAAGAAAAAAACTCAAACTGGTTCAGGAAAATATTTATTAAATCATTTAGCAAATACTTTAATAAGAAATACAATTGGTGAAGATAAACCAAGAAATCCAAAATATTATAGACCAGAATTTGTAAATGATTGGAGATATGTTAAAAATGAAACAACAAATTTATCAATTTGGAAAAATTTTGGTCAAATTCCTTTAAATCAAGAATTAATAAATTCAATTATAGATTTAGATATTAAAGAAATATCAAAAAATGAATTTTTTTTCAAAAAAAGAATTTGGTTTATGAATTATATATTAACTCATATTACAAATGTAATAAATGAAAATCCAATATTAGTAATTAATAGAAAGAATATTTTAGAAGAGTCATTTAATCAATTTATGACTACAAAAGATTTAAATTTAAAAGAACCAATTCAAATTCATTTTGTTGATGAAGTGGCACATGATGCAGGAGGTGTTTATAGAGAATGGTATTCTTGTTTATTTAAAGAATTTTTTAATATTAAAAATAAATTATTTATTGAAAATAATAATAATGCTTGTTTTAAAGGAACTTATTTAATTTATCCTAAATATGATAATATGAAAATGGAATATTATGAATTTTTTGGAAAATTAGGAGCAAAAGCTTTAATTGATAATGTTAATATTTCTGAAATTTTAAATAGAATTGTTTTAAATTATTTAAGAGGTGATAAAGTTGTTTTAGATGATATGAAATATTATGATTTAGATCTTTATAATTCTTTAAAACAAATAAATGAAATTGAAGATATTAATTCAAATGATTCATTTAAAGAATTTAAATTTGTTTGGAATTTAAAAGATGAAAATGGTAATATTAAAGAAGTTGAATTAATTCCTGGAGGTAGTAAAATTAGTTTAAGTAATGAGAATAAAAATTTATTTATTGAAAAAATTATTTATGTTGAAACTTTAATGAGATATGAAGAACAAATTAAAAGAATGAGAAATGGATTTTTAAGTTTATTTGGTGAAGAAATTAATATTTTTAAACCTGAAGAATTTGATTTTTTAATATCAGGACAAAGGACAATTGATTTAGAAGATTGGAAAAAAAATACAATTTATAAAGGACATTATAATGAAAATAATCAGACTATAAAATATTTTTGGCAAGTTTTATCTGAATTAAGTCAAAATGATTTATTTATTTTTTATTTTTTTTGTACTAGTTCTACTCATGTTCCTTTAGATGGTTTTAATTCTTTAAAAGGAATAAATAATAAAATACAAAAATTTACTATTGAACCTAAATTAAATTTAATTTTAGATGAAAGTGGAGAAAATAAATTTAAGTTAATTGAAGCTAAAACTTGCTTTAATAGAATTTTTTTACCTGAATATGGAACTATTGAAGAAATGAGAAAAGCTATTGATATTATTATTGGGAATGATACACAATTTTTTGGTTTAGAGTGATTTAAAATTAAAAAAAAATAATATAGTTTTTTACATAATTTTTTAATATTAAAAAATTATGTAATTAATTATTTATTGGATTTATTATTATGCAATATTATTTGAATATATTAAGAGTTTAAAGTTTTAAATATTATTTATTTTTAAGATTATTTTTTTATTTTATATATATTATATATAGAAATCAAATGTATATCTATTTAAATCATTTTTTAAATATATAATTTTGTTACAATATTATAAGGAATAAAATAAATTATAAATAATTTAAGATTAATAATTGTATTATTTTTAATTTTTGGAAAAAACAAATTTACAATAATATTGTAGTAACCACAAATTAGATGAATAAAAAGAAAACTTTTAAATATAAAATTCAAAGAAAAATTTATTTCAATATAAAAAAAGACTTATTTAAAAAAAAAAATTATAAATTTAAATTTATAGAATTAAATCTAAATATTCCTAATCTTTTTGATATAAATTTAATTAATATTATCAATAATATTAAAATCCAAATAAATTTTTTAACATAATTATTAAATTTATAAATAAATTAATATGTAAATGTTTTTACCAATAATTAATTAAAAATTCTAAATTACAAAAAAATTAAATTTAAATAAAAAAAGTATAAAAAACATTTTGTTGAAATTATTATTAAAAGTAATTTATAAAACATCCATTTACTTTAATTGAAAATATTTTTTTATTATAATTTCATTAGTAATAATTCAAAAAATGTTTATAATTTATATTAGTAACTAACATGGGAAATAAAATAATAAATATTTTCTATTTTTTAATTATTATTAAAAATTTTCATACCAATTATTAAATTCATTAATTTCATCATCACTCAATTTAATTTCAATCTCAGGTTTATATTCTTGATAATTTTTATTTACATAATCACAAAATTTATCAATTAAACAATTATGAGTATTTTTATTATTAAGATAAATTTCTTCTTTTTCTTTATCAATAACAATATCATTAATTTGAATATTAGGAATATTTTTAATAATAGGAAAATAAGGAGGAGTCATATTTAAAGAAATTAATTCTTCCCAATTAAAAGAATTAAACCACAAATGTTTTCTAATAGCTTCAAATTTACTTAATCTATTTAAAGGTTTTTTTTCTAACATTTGTTTCATTAAAACAATAAATTCTTTATCACGACAAAAATTAGGAAAAGTTAATTCATCATGTATAATACTATAATATATTTTCATAGGATCTTCAAAATTTTCTCCAAAAGGAACACCTCCGCAAATAAATTCATAAGCACAAATAGCAATTGACCAAAAATCAACTTGAAAAGAATATCCTTCACCAAAAATAACTTCTGGTGCCATATATTGTGGAGTTCCTATTATTGTTGATGTTCTATCTATTATATTTTTTACTGTTCCAAAATCTATTAATTTTAAATATCCATTACTTAATATTATTAAATTTTCTGGTTTTATATCTCTATATATAAATTTCCTTTTATGTAAATAATTTATTGCTAATAACATACTTGCAGTGTAAAATAATGTTTGTTGTGTATTTAATAATCCTATGTCTCTAATTACGTAAAATAATTCTTTTCCTTTTAAATATTCCATTAAGAGATATATGTTGTTTTTGTCTTTTAAACATTTTACTAATTTTACTATAAAGGGATTGTCGATTGATAATAAAATATTTTTTTCTAATTCTAAATTGTGATTTAATTTTTCATATAAAATTTGCTTTTTTTGAATTGTTTTTATTGCATAAAAAAATGAATTTTTTTTACAAAAAACTAAAGAAACTTTACCATAATTTCCACTTCCTAATTCTCTTATATGATATAAATCATTTAATTCAATTGAATCATCTTGTAATAATAATCTATTAAAAAGAAAATTTTTCATATTATCTTCAATATTATTTAAAAAATCTTCTTTATTTAAAGAATATAATTCAGAATAACCTTTAGAAATTACTGTTGCAGTTCTTAATTCATTTGTTAATAATGCTCTTTCTCCAAAAGAATCTTTTGGATTTAAAGTTCTTAAATAAACTCCTTTTGAAAAAACATTAACATTTCCTACTTTAATTATATAAAATTTATTTCCTTTTTCTCCTTCATTAATTATTTTTTGTCCTGATTTAAATTTTTCTAATCTTATCATAGTTGATAAAATTGATAATTTACTTTTTGGTAAATTTCTAAATAAATTTATTTTACTTAAATTACCAATAACTTCACTTTTTCTCAATATTTCATCAAAATTCATACATTGTAAATGTTGTAAAACTTTATCAGTATCTGCTTCAAGAAATAAACAATCTGGATGAGGAAAAAGTGCATAAGTTAATTTTTCATTTGAAATAAATAATAAATCTTTTTCAAATAATATATCTCCTCTTGATGCAACAATTTGATTAGTTTTTGACTAATTAAAATAATATAAATTATTTTAAATAATATTAAACTTACATTTATCAAATTACCATCAATTATAATAACAATTTTAGATGATTTATTATGTTTAATTGGAAAAGCTACATTATCATTTCCTAAATTAACAGCTTCAAAATATTGAAAAATTTCTTCTAGAAAATAAGTATTTAATTGATTAAACAATTCAGATTTTTGAAAAGCAGATTTCATAAAATTTAAAAATAAAAAACTTCTATATTTTTCACCTAACATACTTTTTAAATAAGAAATAGAAATAGAATAACAAATACAAAAAGTTTTAGCAATAACATCTAAAGTTCTTTTTTTATCAATTAAAATGCTTCTTTCTCCAAAATGTTCTCCTTTTTTTAAATGTCTAATAACAATTCCATTTTCATCAATACATTCAACTTCTCCAGTTTTAATAATATATAAACAAGAACTAAATTCTCCTTTTTTAACAATTAATCTTCCTTTATTAAATTCTTCTAAAACTAAATGAGAAGATAAAATAGTTTTTTGATATTGTTCCATATGTGATAAAACACTAACAGAATCAATAAATTGTAAATTTTCTTCATATGTAATTTTATTAATATGTTCAATTATTTTTCTAAAATTTTTTCTTTCCATTGTCCATAATAAACAATTTGAAATTGCTTTAATACTTCCTGAACGAGGTGCATCATGTAATAATGCTAATTCTCCAAAACTTTCTCCTTTTTTTAATATTTTAATTAATTGATGATTTACTAATAATTCAGCTGAACCGGATTTTAATATATAAAAATAATTTCCTATTGTTCCTTGTTTAAATATAAAATTATTTTGTTCTATTTCTACTAAACTCATTTCTTCTATTATTTTACTTATTGCTTGTTTATTTAAGTATTTCATAAAAAAATGCTTTTGAATACATTCATTTATTAATATTGCATCTTCTTTTGTTTGATTATGGACTTTTAATATTTTGAAATTTTCTTTTTCTGTAGAAATATTATCCATTATATTTTTTTGATGAATATTTTTTCTTAGTAAAAAATCAGAGAATTTATATAAGTTTCTTTTTGTAAATCTTGTTGTGGTTGTATTATCATCTGCTTCTATTTCTTTTGTATTTAGTGTAAATTCTTTTTTTAATTCAGTATATGATGTTTTAATTGGTAATGTATTTATTATTATATTATTTTTTTTTGATGATGATGGAACAGCATTATCTAATGGTATATCATGTATAGAATTATGTACTCCCATTTATTATAATATTTATAAAAATAAATCAAAGTAAAAAAATATATTATTTAAATTTAGTGAATTTATAATTATTTTTTTTAATGAATTTTTTTTAATAATAATAAATATATTTATAAATTTATTTATATTTTGTATATTTTAAATAAAAATTATTTTAAATTACAATAAAAAATGTACATATTTTTAATTTTTATTCATTTTAAAACGCAAAGTAGATGAACTAATATCATAAACCATATCATAATATCTAAAAAAAAGATTCCCAAAAATCCATTTATTTTCATTAATTATTGTCATAATATTAAATATTAAAGTCTTTTCATTAATTTTTTTAAATAAAACATTAAAAGAAAATTTAATATTCCATTTTCCAAAAATAAAATATATATACATTGATGATTCATTTAATAAAAATGAATTACAAAGTAAATATTTATATACTCCTTTTTCTTCTTTGACTGAACAAGCATTCACTCCACTTTTATTAAATTTAGTAAAAAAATTTCTAACTAGAAAAATTAAAAAATTCTCTGGGCAAAATATTTTATTATGTTCAGGACTAATCATTACTTTTTCATTTAAATTAATAATTGTAGAATAATCATTTAAATTATTAAAAAGAATAATCTCATTTAAATTAATTTCAAAAGGATTATTTTCATTAATTTTAGTAATTTTATTATAATCATTAAAATTATTTATTCCAAAAGTGATTAAACCATTTTTTCCTTTATTATAAGTTTTAATTTCTAAAGCATACTTTTCATTAAGATTACCATATAATTTAATAAAATTGACAAAAGAATTATAGCTGCTATTTTTAAATCCAATAACTCCACAATAATTAGTATATTTAAATCCTTTATTTATAATAAAAAATTTAAAATATCCTTTTTTCAATTCATTATTTTCAATTTGTAATATATCAAAACTTTCATAACCTTCAAGATTATATTTTTTATCTTTTAATTGAATAATTGAACCACTATGAATATATGTTTCAGATTTTTCTTTTTCAAAACCAATTCCAAAAATATTATAATCAATAACATAACTAAAATTAGTATTTAATGATATTTTAAATGGAAGACATTGTTTTGGTGTTCCTAAACATAAATTTATAATTGGATGATTAAATTCAGTATAATTAATAGGTATTTTTATAATTTTTCCTTTAATAGTTTTTTTTAAAATAAATAAGAAAATAATAAAAAAGTAAATTTTCATATTATATTATTTTTTTAATCAATAATCTAAATTTAAATTATTTAATTTAAATAATTTTATTTTAAAAAAAAAAATATAAAATAATAATGTTCTCATTCTTTAGTTCAGAACCACCAAAAGTAACAGAAAAAATGTTAATAGATGCTAAAATTCCATTAATTCATAAAGAAGAAATATCTATAGAAAAAAAATTAATTTGTGTAACAGGAAGTGGAAAATTTTACAAAGGAACATATAATAATACTCCAGTTTCAGTTAAAGCAGTAGATATAATAAAAGATGATACAATTACAACTGAATTTATTTATTGGAATGCATATAAAAATAATGATAAAATTCTTAAATTATATGGTGTTTATTTAACTAATAAAATAGGATATATTATTTTAGAAGATTTTGTTATTACAATGGAAGATGCTTTAAAAAATAATAAAAATGTATCTTTTCCAAATAAATTATCATTAGCAAGTCAAGCTTTTGATATATTATATATGTTTCAAAAAGAAAATAAAAAAATATTAGATTTTCGTCCTAAAGTTTTGGGATTAACACAAAATGGTTGTTTAAAATTATTAGATTTTGGTAAATTAATTAATCCAGAAAAGTTATTAAATTATAAAGAAATAGTAAAAGAAAAAATTAAATATGAGCCACCAGAATCAATTAATAATATTAATACTGTAGATGATATAAGTTATGATATTTGGTCTTATGGTTGTATTTTACTTGATATTTTTGCTGAAGAATCAACAATTTGTAATTATAATATAAATAATATTGATAATTTTAAAAATTTAGTTATTAATGGTCAATTTCCAGATTATTCAAAAGAAAATTTTCATCCTATTTTAAAAAATTTATTAATGAAATGTTTAGAGAGAAATGTTGAAAAAAGAGTTAAATATAAAGAATTAGATTGTGAAATAAAATCTTTTGTTGAACATTTTTTATCTAATGATGTTGATATTACTAAAATTAGTGTAGATGATAATAAAAATATTTCTGAAAGATTAGGTCCTTATCATTTTTTTGTTGTTAATAATGAACCTAAAATTAATTTTAAATTAAATGATATTAATAATAATTTATTAGAAAAAAGTTCAGTTTGTCAAAAGTCAATTAATGAAATTTTTGAAACAGAAAAAAAAACTTTTAATAGTAATATTGATATTATGATAAAAACATTAAAAGAAGATGCTATTTTAAAACAAAAAATAATTTTAAAAATAAAAGAAGAATTATCAAGTCAAATTGGTGAATTAAAACAATTATTAATTTTTGCAATTGGAGATATAACAACTTCTCAAAAAATTATATTAGATATGAAAAAAAATATAATGTTTCTATTTGCTTCAAATGATTTTTTAAATGAAAATGAAGATCCAGTTTTTTTAAAATTAGAAGAAGAAAAAAGTAAAATAATGCAATTATTAATAAAATATTCAAAAGAAGAATTATTTGATAGAATAACACTTCATTTTGATAAAGCAAAAAAATTAATAGATTTTTATAAAGAATTATGCACACAAAAAGAAACATTAATGACAGAAATAATGGAATTAATATTAAATCATAAAAAAAAATATATTGATAGTAATGAATTAAAAATATTTTTACCAAAACTAGGAATTAATGTAAGAGATTTAGGTGATGAATATATAGGAAATAATGTAAAAGATTATTATAAAGAATTTATTTGTAAACCATATGATAATTCAAATGTAATAAATGTATTTGATTTATTTAATAAACAATATTTTCAATATACTTTAGATTCAATATATGTTTTTTCTAATTCATTTTCATTTTATGATATTAAAAAAAGAAAATTATATATTACTGGTGGTTATAATAATGAAGAAAATACTGGAATTGATATTACTTATGAAATTTCATTTGATAATTATAATAAATTTGATAATAATGTACATGAATTAGATGTTAAAGTTAAAGAAATTACAAGAATGAAATTTACTCATTTTTCTCATTCTATGATTAAATTTGAAGATAATTATTTAATTGTAGCTGGTGGTGATAATGTTGAATGTGAAATTTATGATATTGAAAATAATATTTGGTCAAATTTACCTCAATTACCTTTTATTTGTAATAATAGTATTCTTTCTGTTTTTCAAAGAACTATTTTTTTATTTAATGATGATAAAATATTAAGAATAAATATAATTAATTTAACTAAAAATGAAAAAAAAGAAATTATAAATGTTCAAGAAAATAATTGGGAAGTAGTAGAATTTATTTTTAATGTTCAATTAGAAAATGAAAATAATCAATTTTTATTTAGAAATAAAATGGGATCTTATTGTGATTATAATAATGGTACTATTTATTTATTTGGTGGGAATGATGGACAAAATAATCATAATCAAATTTATAAAATGGAATTATTAGATTCTTTTGAAGTTCCTGATGAAAAGAATAAACATGCTAAAAAAATTAAAAAAGTTTTAAAAAAGAATTTTTTAGTTGAAGTTGATAAAAATGAATTAAATTTTAGTAGTAGTTTTAATAATAATATAATTAGCCTTCAAAATAATTACCTTTTAATGATTGATAATAAAAATAATGCTATTGAATTTAATTTAATGAATCGTGAATGTTTTATATATGATAAATAGATAAAGGAATTTTCAATTTATTTTATTATTATTTAAAATGTAGAAATTTATATTAAAAAATTTATTTATTAAAATGCTATTTAAATAATTTAAACACATATTTAAATTTTAAAAAATTGTTTTTATATCTTCTAAATTTATTATTCTTAAAAATTTATATTTGTGAAGTTGTACATTTAAATTATCAATAAATCTTTTTTCATACTCTTAATTTAAATGGGAAATATAATTTTTAGATTTAATTTTTACACTATAATCCATTTTTTCATTTTATTTTTTTATTATTATTTGTAAATAAAATATTTTTAATGATTATTTATATAATAGTAATTTTTTCTCTCTAATAAAAAGATTTTTAAATATTTAAAATAATAATAACTATTAATAATTTTTTTTTTTTTTATTTCTTTTCTTTATTTTTTTATCTTCTTCTTCTTTTCTTTCATTTTCATCTTTTTCATAATCAGATGGTACTTTTCTTTTAAATGTTTTTTTAATTTGAATATTTTCAGCTACCTCCATTTGTTCTTCATGATAAATTTCTTTATCATCAAAAATTTTTTCACATAAAAACATTTTATAAGAATTATTTTTAAGTTTTTCTATAAATTGTTCTTTATTCAAACCTTCAAATTTTTTAATTTTATTATAATAAAGATATTTAATTTCTTTTTTTTCTTTAAATATAATTAAATTTATATCTTCTAAAATAAAAATAATAATAAATATTGTAGTGAAACTTTTTTTTTTTATTAAATTCTCATAATTACTTATTTCAATTAGTATTTTAATTTTTAAAATATTTTCATTCTTAAAATATGATAACAAATCTTTTGAAAAATCTTTATATTCATCTGATAATATTTTATTAATATTATTTTGAGTTTCTTCTTTAAAATTAATAATAGGCCATATTGATTCTAAAAATATTTCAGTATTATTTATTATTTTATCATCTAAATATAATGTATTATATTCTTGTGAAAATTCTAAATATGGAATATATAATTCATTAGTATAATCTTTTCCTATATAAATAGATGATTTTTGTTTCTTTAATTTTGAAAGTTTATTATTATCTGTTTCATTAAGTATTCTATCTTCATATTCTTTTAATTTTTCACAAAGACTATCTTGTTTTTCTTTATCAAATATAAATAATAAACATAAATTTGTAATATTTTGACCAGTTAATTTTTTTAATCCATTAATTAAATTATCATAATTCATTATAGTATATGAAAAAACATTAGCAATATAACTTTTTTTTTTATTTATTCCTACTTGAATTAATATTCCATAAATTTCTTCATCTTTTACTTTTATTATAATTACAAAATCATAATAAGCACCTTCTTTATTTTGTTTAATTAATATAGGAAAATTACTATTAATATTTTCTTTTTTTTTAACATTATTTTCATTTATATTATATATTTCATCTTTTCTTATTATATTTTCTTTTGGAATATTCATCTTTAATAATTCATTTGCTTCAATTAAACCTATAATATATCTTTCTAAAATATAACCATGTATTATTGGTAATTTTCCCATATTATCATGTAAATTTATATTTATTTTTATTTTTTTTGTAATTAAAAATTGAATTGTAGAGTCAGTTAAATCAAATAAATCTTCACAAAAATAATCAATCTTAAAATATTCTTTTTCTTTATTATATATTATTTTAAAAAATTGAATTGGTAATTCTTTTAAAAAACTATCCTTTATTTTTAACTTGAATTGGTAATTCTTTTAAAAAACTATCATTTATTTT
>JAEEGL011213901.1_pt1 | contig 22669 bp, 16 predicted proteins | sample 9134231 | NCBI WGS metagenome assembly JAEEGL01 (sample SAMN16246548, study PRJNA631951) | gut metagenome | biome: gut microbiome; feature: rumen; material: fiber-attached | host: Bos | place: Iran: Karaj | collected 2018-10 | reverse complement strand
TCCGTTCCTCCATAATCTGCTGCCTGGCTCCCGGCGTGACGAAGTAGCCCAGGCCCCTCTTATTATATATAATGTTCGCGCGAGCCAGTTCGTCGTATGCCTTGACGGCGGTGTTCGAGTTCACTTCGAGCAGCACGGCATACTCGCGTACCGAGGGGATGCGGTCGTCATCCTTGTACGTGCCGGCGAGGATTTCGTCGCAGAGGCGGTCGGCCATCTGGATGTAGATGGGTTTATCGGAATTGAAAGTCATAGGTTTACGAATTTATGGGTTACAACCTGCCAGCGGCAGAACAGACGATAGGCAAGCCAGGTGAAGAGCGAGATGGCGACGGCCTCAAAGACAATAAAGACGATGTCGATGGCTATGCGTGCCGTTTCACCGTTGTACTGATAAAGCCCCAGAGTGTTGAAGATACTGCCTATTACAGTAAAGGCCAGGACTACCAAGGCGGCGCAGACGATGAAATGGTACTTCCTGAACAGCACACTGCCCATGAGGAAGAAGGCATGGATGGTAATCATCATGCCATAGACGTTGATGATGTTCACCAATGGGTCATGCTCGCCTTGGTGTGGCAGCGTATGGAAGAAATAAGACGTGGCGTCCTTCACGGGGTTGCCCGAAATCCAGAGGTAGGCCATGTGGAGTAAGTCGGCCAGGAAGAACATCAGCACGCCGCCTACCAAAGAGAATACCACCATATATATCCACCGCGACAGGAACTTTTCCAAATTCGTAGCTGGCAGCATCAGCCAGGCAATGCGCTGTTGTTTCTTCTGTTCGCTACGATAGAGGATGCTGGCAGAGACGAGCCAATAGAAGAGCATAGCCACCGCACCGAACGCGCCCACACCCTCACAAATGCGGGGAATGCGTAACTCTGAAACGTAAGGTTCGTCGACATCATAGTATTCATCGTGGGATGCAATGTTATGGGTAAACCAAAAGAAGAACAGGTAGAGCAACAGCATGGCGAGTGCGCCCCACAGTATGGCCTTGCGGCCTTCGGCAAAATCGAGCTTCAGCACCTGGCCGAAGCGTTTACTATCAAAGTTTTTCATAATCATTAGTTTTGTTTCAGAAAAATATCAAATACCGACGTGATTTTATCAAATACCGACGTGATTTTAACAAACACCGACGGAATTTTATCAAATACCGACGTGATTTTAACTTTAGTACCGGCCTAGCCCGTAGAGGCATTCGTCCAGACTTGGAGAGAGCTACGTCCAAACTACGGGAGAAGTCCGGGCTGTTGATGATTCATATCCGTTTATTCGCTACGGCATTAAAGAGCAGTTCCAGGTTCACCTGCGTCTCGGCCTGGCCTTCCTGCCGCAGGGCCATCACGGCGTTGCCTTGCAGCGTCGGCTCGGCATATACGACGGCATTGTGGTCGTCTACAGGACGGTACTCAAAGACGTACTTCTCCATAATCTCCTGTACGGAGGCGTTGAGCAGCAACTCGCGCTGGTTCAGCATGAGGATGTGGTCGAGCAGCGCCTCCACATCGTGTACTTGGTGGGTGGAGATGATGATGGTCTGGTCGTCGCTCATGTTCTGTGCCACCGTCTTACGGAATTGGCTCTTCGAAGGAATATCCAGTCCGTTCGTCGGCTCGTCCATTAACAGCAGCTTCGTGTTACAGGCCAAGGCGAAAGACATGAAGACTTTCTTCTTCTGACCCATCGACAACGACTGTAACTGTAACTCTGTCTCCAGCTCAAAGTCTCTCAGACAAGCCTCCAGCCGTTCCTGACTGAACCGAGGGTAGAACGGCGCGTTCAGCTCCACGAACCGCTTCAGCGTCATCGCGGGTAGCTCAAACTCCTCCGGCACGAGAAATATCTCCCTTAATGTCTCAGCCTTTCGCCTGTAGGTTGCGGCTTTGTCGCAACATACGTAACCCGCCGTAGGCCGCAGCAGGCCCGCCACCAAGTAGAGCAGGGTAGACTTGCCCGTCCCGTTCTTGCCCAACAGACCGTAGATCTTGCTTTCCTCCATCCGAAGGCTGAAGTGGTCGAACACCAGGCTCTTCTGCCCGGCGTACCTGAAACTCATGTTCTTAATCTCTATCATATCCTTTTATATTTTTAGGGTTTCCACTATTTTGTAGTGTAATAGTACAATAGTACACTGCAAAGGTAGGCGCATCTCTCCTAACAGCCAAACTTTTTTGTGGTTTTAACACAACTTTAACATCAATATGGTATATTTTGGGCAATTGAAGCACATTTTTGCTCTTATCGATGGCTTTTCGGAAAATTTGCAGTAATTTTGCAGCGTGTTAACGCAACTTACCAGCACAAAGGCTATGAATATCCGAGAACTCCTTCGTGAGCGAATACTAATACTTGACGGAGCCATGGGCACCCGTCTGCAGGCCTTGGGCGTGAACCGAGAGACTTTCCACCGGGGACGCTTCGCCCAATGGGACGTGGAACTGACGGGCAACAACGACCTGCTCTGTCTTTCTGCCCCCGACGTGGTGGCGACCGTCCACCGCCTCTATGTCGATGCCGGGGCCGACATCATCACCACCAATACGTTTTCCTCCAACCGCATCAGTCAGCATGAATACCGCTGTGAGGACTATGCCCGTGAGATGGCCTTAGAGGGTGCGCGGATAGCCCGAAGGGTGGCTGACGAGTGTACCAGGAGGAAGGTGTTCGTGGCCGGGTCGATGGGCCCTACGGCGAAGTCACTCTCCTTGCCGTCTGATATGGGCGACGCGGCTCTTCGTGCCGTCAACTTCGACGAGATGGCTGCGGCCTACGGCGAACAGGCTGAGGCTTTGCTTGAAGGTGGTGTCGACGTGCTGCTGCTGGAGACCTGTTACGACGCGCTGAACACCAAGGCTGCGCTCTATGCCATTTCGTTGCTGGGCGAACGGCTCGGCAGGGAGATTCCCGTCATGGTCTCGGTGACCATCAACGACCGTAGTGGACGCACGCTCACGGGACAGACGCTGGAGGCGTTCTACACCAGCATTGCCCATTATCCTTATCTGCTCAGCTTTGGACTGAACTGTTCCTTCGGCGTGACCGACCTGCGACCCTTCGTAGAACGGCTCGCCGCTAACGTTCCCGCTTTTATCTCCCTGCACCCCAATGCCGGACTGCCCAACGAGATGGGCGAGTACGACGAGCTGCCGGCCTATACGGCCACTCATCTCAGACAGATGGCCGCCGACGGTCTGCTTAACATCGCCGGCGGTTGCTGCGGAACCGACGAAAACCATATCCGTGCCATCAGTGAGGCACTCAGAGGACTGAAGCCCAGGCAGGTGCCAAGGGCTGATGACAGCATGCACCTCTCCGGGCTGGATGAAATGGAGACCCACCCCCAACCCCTCCCTATAGGGAGGGGAGTAGATACTTCTGTCGCAGAGGAAACGGGGAGCAAAGGTAACTACTCCCCTCCCTCACAGGGAGGTGTCGGGGGTGGGTCTGCTGGGTCTTTTATCAATATCGGTGAACGTACCAACGTGGCCGGCTCCCGCCGCTTCGCCCGACTCATCGCTGAGAAGAAATACGACGAGGCGCTCTCTGTGGCCCGTCAGCAGATAGAGGGTGGGGCCACCATCATCGACATCAACATGGACGATGCGATGCTCGACAGCCGTCGGGAGATGGAGACCTTCGTGCGACATATCAGCGGCGACCCTGCCGTGGCCCGCTCGGTGCTGATGATTGACAGCAGCGACTGGCCGACGGTGCTTGCCGGACTGAAGAACGCGCAGGGGAAGTGTATTGTTAACAGCATCAGTCTGAAAGGTGGCGAGGAGGAGTTTCTTAACAAGGCTCGCGAACTGCGACGGCTGGGTGCCGCCGTAGTGGTCATGGCCTTCGACGAGGAGGGACAGGCCACGACTTACGACCGTAAGATTGCCATCGCTGAGAGGGCTTACCGGTTGCTTACCGGCATGGGCTTCCCACCGCAAGACATCATCTTCGACGTGAATATCCTCTCCGTCGGTACGGGGATTGCCGAGCATCAGGACTATGCCCGTGACTTCATCCGTGCCGTGGCCTGGATCAAGGAGCACCTGCCCTTAGCCAAGACCAGCGGTGGGGTGAGCAACCTCTCCTTTGCCTTCCGAGGGAACAATACGGTGCGCGAGGCCATGCACTCCGTATTCCTCTACCACGCTATACGTGCCGGCCTCGACATGGCTATCGTCAACCCTGCCATGCTGCAGGTCTACGACGACATAGAGCCGACGCTGCTGAAAGCCGTCGAGGATGTCATCCTCAACACCGATGATGAGGCCACCGAGCGGCTCATAGCCATTGCACAGCAGACCCTCCCCCGACCCCTCCAGACCCTCCCCCGGCCCCTCCCTGTAGAGAGGGGAGTATATACTTCCAGCGTTAATAACACTGATGCAAAAGGTAACTACTCTCCTCCCTATAGGGAGGGGCTGGGGGGAGGGTCTGGAGGGGGTGGGTCTTTCCTCTTCTCCCTCACTCATGGTACTAGTGACTTCTTGCCGGAACTTATTCCCCAGGCACTTAAGGAGCACGGCGATGCGATGGCTGTCATAGAAGGTCCGCTGATGGAGGCGATGGAGCATGTGGGAAAGCTCTTCGGTGAAGGGAAGATGTTCCTGCCGCAGGTGGTGAAGGCCGCCAAGGTGATGCGCGATGCCGTGGCCCTTCTGCAGCCCTATATCGAGGCGGCCAGCACGGAGCGCTCGGAGCGTCCGCTGGTCATCACGGCTACGGCCAACGGTGACGTGCATGACATCGGCAAGAATATCGTAGACATCGTCCTGCGCTGTAACGGCTTCGACGTTCACGACCTTGGCGTGATGGTGCCGGGCGAGAAAATCCTGGAGGAGACGCTGCGGCTGAAACCCTGCTTCGTGGGGGTCAGCGGACTGATTACTCCGTCTCTGAAGGAGATGGAGAAGCTCTGCCAGTTGTTCCAAAGGGAAGGTCTGACGGTGCCCATCAACGTAGGGGGTGCCACCACATCGTCCCTGCACACCGCCGTCAAGCTTGCGCCGCTCTACCCCAATGGCTGTGTCGCCTATGGCGGTGATGCCTCCCGCACCGCCGTCCTGGCCAAGCGCCTGCAGATGAACGCCGCCGATACCATCGCTGAGCTCAAGAGCGAACAGCAAGAGTTGCGCGAGGCCTACGACGACCATCATAAGAATCCCCTCACCCCCTACGCTGAGGCCAATGCCAAGGCTCCGCTGCTGGAATATGATGACCGCTACCCCACCGTGGAGGACATGGAACGGGCTGTGGCAGCACTGGCTCTGCCTGGCCCATCAGATGTTACCGACCTTATCGACTGGCGTATGTTCCTCCTTTTCTGGGGCTTCAAGGGTGAGACGCTCCCGCAGCTGCTGGTGAATCCCGAGGCTGCCAAGACCCTACAGGAGGGGAAACAGTGGCTGGCCGATGCCATTGCCGCCACGCCGACAGGAGCGCGGGCGTCCTCGCCCGCATCAATGTGTACCGGGGGGTTGCACCTCCAAGTACTGGCAAAGGTTGAGGCTGCTACCCGCCGTGGCAATGACATCGTCCTTGCCGACGGCACCGTGCTGCCCATGCTGCGCAGCCAGAGCGAGGCTGTCGGGCATTACCATTGCCTCTCAGACTTCTTCGACGAGCAGCAGCCGCGTCCGCTGACCCTCTTCACCATTGTGGCCGCCCCCAAGGAACAACCCTCCGACGAGCAGCAACGCCTCATGTCCCACGCCATCTGTTCCCGTCTGGCCGAGGCCGCCGCCGAGTGGCTCCAATCCTCAATGTTCAATGGTCAATGTTCAATGGTCAATGGTCAACGGTCAACGGTCAATGTCCAATCGCTCCGCCCGGCCTTCGGCTATGCCTCCAGTCCTGACCACTCCCTAAAGCGTGTCGTCTTCGACCGCCTGCAGGCCGAGGAGCGTCTTGGCGTCACCCTTACCGACCATTACTCCATACAGCCCTCCACCTCCATCTGTGGTATGCTCCTCGCCCATCCTGCCGCCCGCTATTACCCTGTGGGCCGCATCGACCGCGAACAATTGGCTGACTACTGTCGTCGGCGTGGCATCAGCGAGGCTGAGGGCGAACAATTACTCTCGAAATACATCACACAGCCATGAGCAAAGTAATAGACATCCTGAAAGGCTCGAAGAAGCCCTTCGCATCCTTTGAACTCGTGCCGCCCCTGAAGGGCAGCGACGTGAGCCGTCTCTACGACAGCATCGACCCGCTGATGGAGTTCCACCCACCGTTTATCAACGTGACCTGCCACCGCGACGAGGTGGAGTATGTGCCCAATGGCGACGGCACCTACACGAAGATGACGGTGGCCAAGCGTCCCGGTACGGTGGCTATCGTGGCGGCCATCATGTGCCGCTATCCAGACCTGGAGATCGTCCCGCACGTCATCTGCGGCGGAGCCTCGCAGGCTAGGGTGGAGAGCGAACTGCTCGACCTCCACTTCCTAGGCATACGCAACGTGGTGGCCCTGCGTGGCGATGCCATCCCCGGACAGCGTTTCTTTATCCCTGAGAAGGACGGTTTCAGCCACTCCGACGAGCTGGTGTCGATGATTAACCGTCTGAACAAGGGACAGTATCTCGACCCGACGGTGAAGAATGGCCTACCCACCGACTTCTGCGTTGGCGTGGCTGCCTATCCTGAGAAACACTATGAGGCCGCCAACCTCGACACCGACATCCTGCACCTGAAGCATAAGGTGGAGGCAGGAGCCGACTACGTTGTCACGCAGATGTTCTTCGACAATGAGCGTTATTTCCGTTTTGTGGACCGTTGTCGTCAGGCGGGCATTGATGTTCCCGTCATCCCCGGCCTGAAGCCTATGTCGGCAAAGCGGCAGATAGACCTCCTGCCCCGCTCGTTCAGCATCGACATCCCACAGCCGCTGGTAGACATGATGCAAAAAGCCCGGACAGCCGACGAGGCTTACCGGGCAGGTATAGAATGGTGTGTAGGTCAGAGCCGCGAACTGCTGGAGCACGGTGCTCCGGCTATACATTATTATACGATGGCAAAGACCGACAATGTCTGTCAGATCGTTCGTGCTGTGTTCTAGTAAACGGTGGAGTAATCCCTGCTGATCAGGTTGACTTGCGAAACGTTCACGTAGTAACCATTGACGAAGAGTCCTGTCTTACGCAGGTTCTCTATGTCACGGGCAGTAAGCACGATGCGGTAGATAGTAGCATCGGGGGCTACGTATGCACATCCCCAATGGTTCAACTCGTTTTCGTTACCTTCTAGCGTGCTCTCCGTTCCGCTGTAGATAGTCTTGAACAGCCAGTACGTTATGTCGGGATTGCTTTTCTCCGCTTCGAAGACGAACTCCAGTTTGTCACCCTCGTTGGCCGTCTCAAAATCTTCTGCTTTAATCACGAAGCCATTGGCCCAGTCACCGAATGAACAATCTCCCTTCCATATCATCTTTGAATTCCATGTCACATCGTTGGGCATGAGGTACACTTTCGTAACGATGAGCGTACAGGTGTCGCCTGTCTGAAGCAATATCCTGTCCACTTGGGAGACGTCTTGCCCGTCGAAGGGACACGTCAGCTTCTGTATACCAATCTTGCCCCAGGTCTTGAACCTGTCGGCCACAAAAATCTGTGTAGGAACTGTTGTGGGTTCGGAAAACTCGAAGGTTATTGACTCGTAGGCTGATAAATCGACAGGCATGTTTTTTTCTAGGAAAGTGCCTACCAGGCCTCCCCATTCCACTGCCTTGTAGGTGATAGTCCCGTCGTCGTTTATCTGGCATCTCTCATGGATGTTCCATGTGCTGTTAAACTTCGAGATGACGTTCGTGTCGTCATCCTCTCCAACCTTCTTCTCCTCTATACAGGAGAAAAGCTGGACTGCAGCAACCACGACGATGAATTGTTTCAAGATTTTTGAGTAGTAATGAATCATTATGCTTATGGTCATTAGTAATGTTTGCGCGGCAAAGGTACAAAAATTATAGTTAATTGCCAAATATTCTGCCTATTTTTCTACATTTAGGACTACGAATTGTCGATTATGACAAGGTCTGCTTCGTAGTCGGAATCGCTGTAATAGTCTATCCACCCAGTAATCATGCTCTTAACGGCTTTGTCCAGGAAGGTGGATTTTATAATCTGCTGCATCAGTTCCTCGTCGCGTTTGGACAGAATGAAGAAGGAGGTCTCACCGTGGTAGTCGTTGCGCATGGCAATCTCGCCAGTCACGATGTTAGGCAGGGTGTAGACGAAGACGGAAGGACTGGGGAAGAAGTTGTCCTCGGCGATGGTCTCCTGGTATTTCTTGTCGGCGGCGATGGAAGAAGAGCTGTTGAAGAGAACGATGGCGCGGGAGTCATTGACCGTTGACCATTGACCATTGACTGCTTTTTCGGCTTGCAGGAGCAGTTCGGAGGTGATGAAGCCGAGGCGGCTCAGACCGTCCATCTTGTAGTATTTGGGGTAGTCGCCGACAAAGCGTTTGTATAGAGAGGTGAGGGCTGGTGGCTCAGGGAGGGGACGACCATCGACGGTGACTGCCGTAGGAGTGAGGGTGACACGGTGAGTGGGGTATTGAAGGTCTAAGGTCGAAGGTCTGAAGTCGAAGGTCGAAGGTCTAAAGTCTAAGGTCGAAAGTCTACGGTCTAAAGTCGAAGGACTAAGGTCTAAAACGGTGATGGCGGCGTTACCTCCACCGAAGCCTGAAATCATCTTAATGAAGGCGGTTTTGTCGGTAGTGGAATTGCTGTGTGTGACCTTTATCTTTCCTGACACGCCCCGCTCCTCGAAACCACGGGTGGCGAGGATGGTGTTGTCGTGCAGGGCGGCAAGTGAGATAACGGTTTCGAGGATGCCGGCAGCACCTAATGTGTGGCCGTAGTAGCCCTTCAGTCCATTGACGGGGATATTGTTCAGTCCGGCACGCTCTATGGCCACCGACTCCATCTGGTCATTGAACATGGTGGCCGTGCCGTGGGCGTTGATGAAGGCTAGGTGTTGGGTGTCGGGTGACTGTGGGTCTGTCCCTACGACGGCATTAAGGGCGACCCATGCTCCTTCGCCATTCTTTGACGGGGAGCTGATGTGGAAGGCATCGTTGCGGATAACTCCCTTGGTTATGCAGAAACCTGTGCTCGTTCCGCTCTCCTTGGATGAAAGTACCATCGTGGCGGCTGCTTCGCCGAGGTTGAGACCCATGCGCTCCATGTCGAAGGGACGGCAGTCGTCGGCAGAGACGGCCTTCAGCGATTGGAAGCCGGAGACGGTGAAGCGGTTCTGAACGTCGGCTCCGCATACCACGGCGTAATCGTAATGACCGCCGTCGAGCAGTCGCTGGGCAAGGATGATAGCTGCCACGCCCGATATGCAGGCGTTACAGACGACGACAGGCTCCGTGGTGAAGCCTAGATGAGTGGCGATATGCTGTACGGCCTCGCTAGGGAGGGCTTCTTTTGCGGACGAGACGTCCGCGCTCCCATAAGTGGAGAGTAGTTCGACGTTAGCCTTTGTGGTACTGAGGATGAAGATGACGTTCTTGGCGGTGATGTCTAGTGAGGGTACTTGGTCTAATGCCTCCCTCACGGAATATACGGCAAGCGACTCAAAGCGGGTGAGTCCGTCGATGGCCAAGGTCTGCTGCTGTTCGTTGGTAAACAGCGAGGCGGTGAATGGCTCTGGCAACCCCCACTGTCCCTCGTAGCGGCGCAGGGCAGAGTGGCCGGCCTTCACGGCACGGTAGTTCTCCTCTGTCGTCATGCCCAGGGGCGACGTGACGTTGGTTGCAAGGATGTGTGTCATAGACTGCTCTCTTGGGCTTTGAATATCACCGAGAATTTTGTTGCTACCTGCTCATTGGCAGTGATGGTGCCCTTGGCTTGTATGCCCTCTTCTTCAATATCTTCTAAGGACTCAAAAGCTACGGTCAGAAGTGGCGATTCCTCGGGGGAGAGGGGGCGTATGAATTTCAGGTTCACGATTCTCTTCAGCTCCAGCTTACGACCTGCCTTTCTCTCCAGAAGTTCGCCAAGCATTTGGACCAGACACATGCCAGGTGTGATGGGCGTGCCGGGGAAATGCATCTGGTAGATGGGATGGACGGGATTTAAACGCAACACCACCTGACGGCCATCATCGCTCACTAATACGAACATTTTATCTAACAGTCTCATTCGTGGTTTGAGGTTTGAGATTTGTGTGTAGCTAAAGCAGTTGCCGTCGCTATGATTAATGATGAGCATCCGGTTGACGGGCAGTGGCTCATTATAGCCGTCGCAGCGCATGAAGGCTGGCGCTTCTCCTTTGCTGACGATGTGGGCAGCGGCATAGAGACCCAAAGCGGAGGAGGAATAACCTTCGCCAAAGAGGTGCTTGTAGTGGAGTAGGGGAGTGGAGGGCAAACGAGCGGCGAGGGCATCATAAATGCTGTCGTTGGCCTCGCAGCCGTTAGTGCCAATGAGGATGGCATCGGGCTTCATAGTGCTAGTTGGGAGGGCGGTGCCGTAGCTCATCCGAATGTCTTGCAGTTCACAGAGTGCACCGTCGGCCTCGGTGCTGAGCACCAAGGCTGCGGAAGCCTCTGTAGCGGGTACTTGTCCTGGCTGACCTAGATATCCGCCACGCTGGAGGATAGTGAAGTAGGAGGGTGTCATCTCGTCATTGCCTGTGACGAGTGCTGTACTGATGTCGCCAAGACGCAGCTGGAGGAAGGCATCGAGCATGGCACTCTCAAAGGAAACGGCCTTGTGGCTGTAGGTGCTGTTGTAGCCGTGGAAATGTCCGTTGATGGCGATGAGCGAACTAATAGTGTTGTGCGTAGACTGCATGAAGTTGGTGGGCTTGAGCGTGTCATCGCCCTCACAGCACATCTGCTTGAGCAGCAACTCGGTGTTTTCTATGCAGCCCAGGCCCGTGCCGGTGATGATGGCATCAGGCTGCGTTATGCCGGCTTTGGACAAGGCCTCCGTAGCCGTCACCAGCGCACGCTTCAATAGTCGTCCCAGGCGTCGCGACTCCATAGGGTTGAGCCAATTGCGGAACGCCGGGTCCTGGCTGCGCACGTATGAGCCTTCGAGAGTCTGAGGCTCTGTCATCCATGCCTCAGACAGGGGCTGCTGTGCGGAAATCTGCGTGGCCGACTTTATATAAACCATCTTGTTATTTACGATTTACTTATTTTCGATTTACGATTTGGGGTTGCCTAACTCCTAACTTCTAACTTCTAACTCCTAACTCCTTTACCTACCCAAAATGAGGCTGGTGTCGTTGCCGCCGAAGCCGAAGGAGTTGCACATGACGTGACGCAGTTGCCGGCCAGTCTTAACATGGGCGACGGGTGCGATGCCGTCGGGCATGGGTGTGGTGAATCCGTAGTTGGCGGGAAGGAAAGCGTGTTGCAGGGCCAGCAGACAGATGACGGCCTCCACGGAGCCGGAGGCACTGGTGGTGTGGCCCGTCATGCCCTTGGTCGATGACATGGGTGGCAGTGCATTGGCGAAGAGGCGTTTGATGGCCTGACTCTCTGAGGCATCGTTGTTGGGAGTGCCTGTACCATGGGCATTCACGTAGTCTATGTCGGAAGGTTTCAAACCAGCCATCTGAAGTGCTTTCTGCATGGCGAGGAAGGCTCCTTCGCCGTCATCGCTGGATGCTGTCTGGTGGAAGGCATCACAGGCGTTGCCATAGCCCGCAAGACGTGCCAGGGACTCTGCACCACGAAGACGGGCATGGTCTTCTGACTCCAGCACCAGGTAGGCCGCACCCTCGCCGAGGTTTAGTCCGGCACGGTTGGCATCGAAGGGACGGCATGGGTCGTGGTCGAGAATCATCAGCGAGTTAAAACCGTTGAGGTGGAAACGGCTGATGCACTCCGAGCCTCCCACTACTGCCACGTCGACCATGCCGCTACGCAGGAGGTTTGCCCCCATGACAATGGCATTGGCTGCTGATGAACAGGCTGTGGAAGGGGTCGCCACTATGGAGAAAATTCCTGGGAAATGACGGGCTATCTGCTCCGTGGTAGCACCGCAGTCGTGGGTGCGAATGTAGTCATTTCGAGTGTCGTCGGCAAGGAAGTCCAGATAGTACTGCTCGCTCTTATCCATGCCGCCGACGGTTGTGCCTGAGATGAGGGCAGCATTGCCATCCTGCAGTCTGGCCTCAGTGAGTGCTTCCTCCAGGGCCATCATTCCCATGAGGCTGGTTCTGGTGGTGGGCTCGCTGTCGATGCCGAGCCGCTGTTTCATCTCCTCGTCGCTGAGCTTCACCTCACCGGCAAGGAAGTCTCGGTGGTCGGCATGAAGGTAGCGCAGCGGTGCTATGCCTGTGCGTTCCTCCAGCAATGACTGCAGTGTCTCAGCCTTGCCGATGCCAATGGCAGAGACGATTCCTGCTCCGGTTATGACAATGTTCATTTGGTGCGGTGGCTGGCGATGTATTCGGCCATGGTGGCGACGCTCTTGAATATTTCCTTGCCCTCTTTGGGGTCTCTGAGCTTGATGCCATACTGTTTCTCCATCATCACGATGAGTTCCAGCGCGTCGATGGAGTCGAGGCCCAGCCCCTCGCCGAAGAGGGGAGCCTCGGCATCGATGTCCTCGGGTTGCATTTCCTCGAGGTTGAGCACCTCAATAATCTGTTTTTTCAGTTCTAAAATCAGTTCTTCCATATCTATTTATCATTTATCATTTATCATTTAGCGAAGCGCCAAATCATCTATCATTTAGCGAAGCGCCAACGTTAATCCCCCACTGTTGTTTCCAGTCCTCGTAGAATTGTGGGGAAGTCCATACGAGCTGGTAGTTCTTGTCCATGAACACCTGCACGCTGCGGCCTGAAGCCATCACGTCGTCGTTCTCAGCATCATGGATTTCGTAGTCGAACACTATCTTTGCCGACAGCGTAGGCCGGTAGATGATGTCTATGCGGTATCGTTTCTCGTAGAGCAACGGCTTGCGGAAGTGAAACTCCATGTCAACAAGTGGGGCGAAGTAGCCTTCGTCGCACATGCGCATGTACTCCAGGTGGTACTTTCTGCCGAACTCCTCGCGGGCATCCTCAAAGTATAGCATGTATGACCCGTGCCACACCACCTTCATCGAGTCAACCTCGCTGAAGCGGATGTCGAACTCCTTGCTTGCCTTTAGCTCTATGTCAGTCTTTATGAAATTCATTTTTCTGCTAATGCAATTTTCATCTCTGCCGTGCAGACGGTCTCTTCTCCTATTTGCACCGTGGCATCAACGAGGGTGAGCTGCATTACCTCTTCGCGTACAGTAATGGTTGTGGTGAGCTTTTCACCTACATGGGCACTGCGGAGCACGATGAGGTTACGTATAGCCCCGATGAAGCCTATGCAAACGTCACGATGGTAGATGTACTTGTTGATGTAACCCAGGCGTGCGGCGCAGGTCTGTGCGATGTTCTCCACGTAGGCGCAGGGGTCGAGTCGGCTGTCCTCTACGAACATGTTGTCTTCCTGCACTAGTAGTGAGGTGGTTGTCACCTCATTGTCGAAATGCAGCAAGTGGTCTATCAGCACGAAGGGCGGTTGCTGGGGCAACAGCGTCGTCACGTCAATCTGTTCAAAGTCAATCATCACTTTTCTATCGTCCTTTTAACTTCCCTTTAACTCCCTGTTTAATTCCTTTTGACTCCCCAAAACTCAAAGTAGTTATACCATTGCTCGGGGTACTTCTTCAGTATTGTTTCCAGCTCCGTGGCGAATGACTGAGCAAGTGCTGCGGTACGCTCATTGCGTTTCAGCTTCGGGTCTGCTTCCACAGAGCGTATGTACACCGTGTAGCGGTAGGCCGCCTCTTTCATCACGAAGATGGCGATGGTATTTACCTCGCGTTGAGTGGCTAGTGCGAAGGGACCTAATGGAAGGTTTGCCTTTGCTCCCAGCAGCTGGCACTCCACGCTGCGTGACGAACCGAAGATACGATCGGCGGGTATGCTCACTATCTGTCCGTCGGCGAGAGCGTTGTTCATCTCGAAGATGTGGCTCATGTCATCGCTTGTAGGAATCATCCTGATGTTGCGCTTAGCAAAAATCCTCCGGCGGTTTTCCATCACCGATGGTGCCTCACCGCCATATACCAGTGCGTTGTAGGCCTTCTCAGTGGCGGTGAAGGTGTAGCCGGCCATTTCGTAGTTGCCTACGTGACTGCTCAGGATGATGAATCCCTCGTCGCCGTTGCTCAGTTCAGAGAATAGTTCGTTGTTCACCAAGTCAAGCTTGAAGTTGATTCCGGCATACATGGCGAATCGGTCGATTACCACCTGTCCGAACCGGTAGTGGTTGAGGTAGGCCATCCGGAATGACTTCCACCGTCCGAAGCCTTGCCGCTGGCGCATATAGTGCAAGATGGCCATGAATGCCTGTCGGTGTAGTACGACGTAGAATGGCACGACGAAGATACCCATTACGAGATACATTGGACGCACGCCCATGAGCCGGAGCACCTTTATGAGCGTACGGTGCATTCCCTGCGTCCCGTCAGTACCGTGAACTATCGACTGTGAACTCTCAGCACTCAACTCTCAACAAAATTCAACTTTTATTGTTTATTGTTTATTGTTCCGACCTTGCTCTCAATGTAGTCGCAGAACTGGTGGAGCGTTGTCACTCCGGCCATCTCCTCGGGCTTGATTTTGAAGCCGAACTTACGCTCGACTATCACCACGATGTCCACGAAGTCGAGGCTGTCGATGCCCAGGTCATCCTTGAGCAGGGCCTCGTCGCTGATTTTCTCTTCTTCAATTTCCAGGTCGTCGATGAGGAACTCCCTCACCTTCTCTTCAATTTCTGTTCTTGTCATTGTTTTTATTGTATTATTTAGTCTTAACTACTATGATACTGTGTCCCTGTCCCAGCCCGTCGTAGATATGCTCCGTCTGGAGTCCGGCCTTCTCTATACACGCCTCCATGTCCTCGGTGTTGTACATCTTCGAGTTACCGTTGGCTATGGCTGTGAAGTAGAGGCTGGTCATGGTGAGGCAGAAGGCCGCTGTGTCGAAACGCTGGCGGTCCCATAGCGTCTCCATAATAAATATGCGCGTGTGCGAGGACATTGCCTCACGTGCGTGGCTGAGAATACCCACTATCTCGTCCATGGAGAAGCAGTCGAGGAACTGGCTCATCCAGATGGCATCGGGTGCTTGGGGTAGGGTAGGGAAATTTGCGGTCGGGTCGAGCAGGTTGATGCCATGTCCGCTGATGCGGTCGGCTCCCTCATGTCCCTTGATGTTCTCGCGCATCATTTCTATCTGCTGCGGCAGGTCGAGGATGGTGACCCGCACCTCCGGGTCGTAGGCCACGCACTGCAGCGCCCACTTTCCCGTGTTGCCACCCACGTCGAAGAGCGAGCGCACGTGGTGCTCGTCGAAGATGATTTTCAGGGCTTCGGGGAAGGAGGAGTCACTATAGAAGTGGTCGAAGGCAAACCAGCTGCGTTGCACTTCAGGGGGTAGGCTCGACAGACCCTCGTACACCGTGGGCCAGTCGCCGAAATGCTTCAGACCCTCGGGCTTCCCGTTCCGAAGGGACTCTTCCAAGTGGAACCACCCCAGGTAGTTCACGTCATGGGAGAAGTCCAAGTTCACCCGTGTAGCCTGGTCGTTGAGCAGGAACCACCCTGTCTTCGAGAGCGAGAAACGGTCGGTGTCGGTATCGACTAGTACCGTTCCTATGCACAACGATGCCTCTAGGAGACACTTTGCAGCATAGTCGCTGAGGCCTGTCTCACGGCATATCTCCTGCCGTGTGAGGCCGTCCTGGCTGTCACGTAAAAGGTCTAGGATTCCCAGCTTCACCATCAACCGCGATGCTTGAAACACCACTGGTCCCCATGCTATCCATTCTGCCCGCTGCTGGGCCTCGCGGGCTGACAGTTGTTCTTTAGTATAAACCTTCTCTAAAGCAGGTGATAATTCCATGTTTTAAAAATTTGGCTGCAAAGGTACGACTATTTTCTGAACTAGCCAAATTATTTCCTTACGAATACAGGTATATAGGCTTTTGTGACAGGTGTTGTGACGTATTGTCCTCCTTTATAGTGCTTGCCTGTGCGCTGGTCTTTCCATCCGCGTTTGTTACGTGGCAGGTAAGTGCGCCACTCTGTGACACCAGGTTCTGTGACGGGGCTGACCAGGAGGTCGGGGCCGAACATGTACTCGTATTTCTGGCGGAGCGCCTCGGGGTCGTCGGCAAAGTCGAATACCAGTGGCCGCATCAGCGTATAGCCCTCGTCAGCGATACGGCGGGAACATTTCTCCAGGTAGGGGCGCATTTTCTCTCGCTCTTTTATGCAGTTGGCAATGATGGCCTGAGCCTCCTCGCCGTAGTTCCACGGTTCAGTGTTGCTCATATAGCCATGTACCCGCATCAGGGGCAGATAGACCGAGGTCTCTATCCAGCGGAGCATACGCTCGATGTAGTCCTGGTTGTTATATTGGTCGCCGGGACGGAAGAAACCACCGGCATCATACGTCCACCAGGGAATGCCGGCAGCCTGCACGCCAAGCCCTGCAACGATTTGTCGGCGGAACGTCTCCCAGTCGTTGCCCACGTCGCCACTCCAAAGGGCGGAGCCGTATCGCTGTATGCCGGGAAAACCGCTGCGGGTGAGAATCATCGGTTCACGGCCAGCTTCAACCAACCCTTCATAGACCGTCTTATTGACCAACAGGGGATAGACGTTACGTACCAGCTCGCCAGCCCATAGTCCATTGTTTACCCGGCGGCCACGGAGATCGTCGTTCTCCGGCTCGGTGGCATCCTGCCACCAGGCATCGATGCCCAGGGGTACGAGTCGCTGGCCGAAGTTACGCCAGTAGGCCTTGGCGGCATCGGGGTTGAAGAAGTCTATCCAGTCGGTGCCGGGTATATAGTAGTTGTCGGCAAGCATCTGTCGGCCCACCTCGGAGTTCTTGTCAATCTTCGACCACACGGAGAGCATCAGCCTCACGTCCATCTTGTGGAGACTGTCTGTAAGGGCTTTGGGGTCGGGGTAGAAATCTTCGTCGAACTTCATGGAGTTCCAGCCGTGCTTGCCCCAGTACTGCCAGTCCTGCACAATCATGTCGAGGGGAATCTGCTCGTTGCGGAATCGGTTGGCGGTTTCCAGGATTTCCTGCGAGGAATGGAAACGTTCGCGGCAGTGAATATAGCCCAGTGCCCACGAAGGCATCAGCGGACATTTGCCCGTCAGCTCACGGTAGGCGGCGATAATCTCGTCGGGCGACCCCACGAAAACGGTATAGTCGACGGCCTTGGCCACAGGCGAGCGGAACACCGTCTCGTTCTCCACCTTATTATAATAGAGTGTAGGGGCATCGCCTTTGGCAAGTTCTGCCGAGAGTGTGTGCTTGCCAGCCTCGAGGCTGACGATGACCGAGGTGGTGGGTGGCAGCCAGAGATTTTGCATGTCGATGACTGTCTTGCCGTCTATCTTCAGGTTGTGGCGGCGGGCCATCGTCTGTCCCACGTCGAGCAGCAGTGCGTACTCACCGCCCTCGGCAATGTCGATGGTGCCCTCAAAGATGTTGGTTCGGCGTACCTCCCGTTTCCCCCCTTCGGTAGAAGTGACATTGACCACCTCCTCATTGCCGGTGCCTGCGCTCTGGGGGTTGAGCGTCACCTGATGGCGGCAGGGGTTGAACTCCGTCAGACCGTAGTTGTTCCAAAGTATTCCGTAGCCCTTGCTCGAGATGAGCATGGGTAGTGCAATCTGCGTGTTCACCTGTGTCAGTCGGCGGCTCAGTCCTCTCACGTTGCTATAGCCGTCCTGAAACTGTCCGAGGCCGAAGAGAAACTCGTCATCGGGCGAGGTGAAGGTCAGCGTGGCCTCGGTGCCGTCCATCTGGTGGTGACCGTCGAAGAGCACGCGCCCCTCCCTGTCTTTTACCTTCACGGTGTACTGCTCGTTGTCCACTTCCACGGTCAGGCCGTTGCTCTCTGCCGCCTCGTCCTTCACATAAATCCATTCGGGCAAGGGGGCCAGTTGGCTTTGTCCTTCCTCATACCTTATCCTCACGGCGTTGGGGGCAATGCTGCGTGTAGATACTGAAGCCGAAGGATGAACGACGGCCACGAAACCGCCTCTTGGTCTGCACGTTATGCTCTTGGGAACGCTGCTTTCCTGTGACAATGCCCAGGCACGCTCTCCGCTGTCCTGGAAGAGTTCCACCCGTCCGTGCTTGCCGATGAAGGCCGTCGGCACATCGAGGGTTTTCTCCTGGTCGGTGCCGTTGATGCCGGCGATGTACCACGTCTGTCCGCTGCGGCGAGCCATGACGACACGCTCGCCGGGGTAGCCGTCCAAGAGCCGCGTCTCGTCCCAGACCACGGGCAGATGCGAGAGGAACTGCTGCACGGCCTGCGGCTGCGTCAGGTAGCTCTCGGGGCGGTCGGCCAGATGCTGCAATCCGCTTTCGAAGAGCACCGTCAGGGCCAGCTCGTGGGCATGGGTGGTGATGTGCGGATGCTGGGAGTCGCTGAAGGTGCAGGGCGTATAGTCCATGGGTCCAATGACGTTGCGGGTGAAGGGCAAGGTGGCGTTGTGGCTTGCCGCACGGTCGGTGAATGTGCCCACATTGTTGTACCACTCAGCCCCGTAGACGCCCTCGGTGCTCAACAGGTTGGGCCATGTGCGCTGCCATCCACGTGGGATGGTTGCCCCGTGGAAATTGACGAGCAGGTGATGGCGTGCGGCACACTCCAGCAGGTCTTGGCAGTAGTCCATGTTGAGCTGGGTGTCGCCTGAGAAGAAGTCGATTTTCACGCCCGCCACGCCTAGCCGCTCGCACCAGGCGAACTCCTTCTCACGGTCTTCGGGCTTGTTCAGCCGGTACTTCGGCCCCGGCGCACCGTTAACCCAGCCCACGCTGGAGTTGTACCAGATCATGGGCTTCACGCCCTTGCTGCGGGCGTAGGCGATGGCATCCTCCACGGTGTAGCCGTCCTTCATCTCGTCCCACTCGGCATCGATGAGCACGTAGGGCAGGCGCAGCGTGACCGCCATGTCGGTGTATTTCTTGATGATGTTGTAGTCGTTGCTGCCGTGGTTGTAGGCCCAGTACACCCATGAGACGGCACCCGGGTTTATCCAGCCCGTGTCCTTGATGTTTGAGGGGTCGCTCACGTCGGTGACGAGCGTCGACTGCACCACCTCGGCCAGCGTTCCGGCGATGACCACGCGCCAGGGGGTGTGGTCACAGGGCGTGCTTTCGGGCATCGTGTTGTCGGGCACCACGCGGTAGACCTCGCCGTCGTTAAACAGGCACGAGGCACTCTGTCCGCGCTCGATGTTGGCCTCGGTAATCAGGGCGAAGAGTCCGTCGGAGGGTTCCAGCAGCGAGGGATAGCCCCAGCGGATGTTCCATCCCTCGGCCGACTTCGACACGCCGCTGAACGACGGCACGGGGGCAGTCTTGTAAGAGGTGGTCAGCGGGAAGAATCCCTCGTAGGCATCCGTCCATTGCTGCATCCAGCGCTTGGTTCCCTCTGGGATGAGGTAGGCCGTCTCCTCTGCCTTTGTCAGGGCAGTGTCGTAGCGGAAGGCGAGGCCGTCGTTGTAGAGGCGGAAGGTCATGCCTGCCGTCTGGTATTCGTTGGCCTCGTTGGTGCAGTGCAGGCGCTTTCCGGCCAGCATCTGGTAGTCGGCGGTGATGCGCTTCCCCTCCTTGGCGGTGGCCGAGGCCGTGCCGTCGACCATGATTTGCAGCACCTGGCGGTTTTCGCAGCTCAGGGTGCAGCGCCCGTTATTCACTTCAATTCTTAGTCTGCCGTTGGGCGAGGTGCCCTCCCATGCGCGTGCCGGTGCTGCGAGCAGCATTGCGGCGGCCAGTATGCAAATGCAATGGTTTCTCATAAATGTGATTGATTTAAGTTTCGCTTTTGCTCAACTTTCAGATGTTAAAGGAGTTAAGGGAGTTAAGGGAGTTAAAGATGACAGTCTTTTTGTCTGTTAATACTGTGGAAGATTGTCCATCAGGTAATAGTCATAGTAATAGGTATGGCCAAATTCCGGTGCCAGTGCCTTGCGCACAGGCCCTGCTTCCATGTTGTCGTAGCGTGGTGTCACCTCTACGAAATGGTGGAAATTCTTCCTCACATTTTCGTCGAAAGGCCATGTCTCGATGTCTGGGCGCTCTTCGAGTGTGCCGAAGTGTATGGCTGCTTCCTGTATGTGGGTGGGTATATGCTTGCCGGGGTGTAGCTTGACGTAGTTTCCGAAATGGTGCCAGAACTGTCTTTCATCCTTGGTGAAGAGCGATGCGAGCAGAGCCTGTTCCTGGAAGATGGGGTCGTCGGCGTATTTGCTGTAGGTCAGCCGGTTCATGGTGAACACCTCCACATAGCCATTGTCTGAGCGCAGTTCGTCGTCATAGTGCATCATGTGGCCGATGAAGTCCATTTCCGGCGCGTTGGGTTCCATCTGCCGGGCATTGGCAGTGAGCTTGCAGCGCTGCTCCAGCTCTGTCGCCCATTCCTTGTGGAAGGTGGTGTTCTTCAGCAGGTTGATGTATTTGTGTGCCATCATTGTCTCACCGTTAAGGATGGCGCAGCGTGCCATAAATTTCAACTGCTCTGCTCTCCATCCGAACTCCACGCCCATCTCCATGCACAGCCGGAAGCAGTTGTTAATCAGGCCGTAGTGGTAGTAGACGAGCGTACCGTTGACCATCATCATGCGCATGTCGAAGGGTGCGTCGTAGCGTTTCGAGCCGTTGGGGTAGCGATACATCTCATCGCCCTGCCGTCCCAGACGTGCCAGCGCAATGTTGCGCATCACCACGATGGCGCGTGTGGGCTCATCCTCCTGTGTGGCAGCCTCGCGGAGCACGCCCTCCCAGTCGCATTGCTCGATGCAGTGCTCCATGACCAGTTCGTGCTGGAAGTTTTCATCACGATACCAGGAGCTGCCTAGGTATGCAATGGCGGCAATGAGTGGAATGGCAGCCCCCAGCACCTCCAGCAGGACAGGGAGCAGCGATGACTTCTTAGCCGAAGGCTTCGGCTCTTCCTTCTTGGCGCGGGAAAGGAAACCAGAGAAGACAACCATGACTACGAAGAAGAGCAGGAGCAGGTAGTAGGGGACATAGTACTCCTTATAGTCGCCTTGTATGCGAAACAGTGGCAGTGCGGCGTAATATAGGTTCACCATGTTTGTCTGGTAGAACACATTGCGGTAGTATAGCAGTGGCACAGCGATGATGCTTGCCAAGGCCACCACGCTGACCGTCAGGGCCACCGTGCGGCTCTTCGCCAGCCACCACACCCAGATGCCCATGAGCAGGGCAGCCCCCAGACCGTAACTACCCATTAGCGGATAGCCTACGACACAGGTGAGAAGGGGGAAGAGAATGGAGATTGCAGTTTTGAGTTTTGAGTTTTGAGGTTTAGAGACCTTCCTGAAGAGCCATAGCAGGGCGGTGACGGCCGTCGTGGCGATGGTGGTGAGGAAGAAGTGTCCGCGCAGCTTCAAGATGTACACCCAGTAGCCCTGATTGACGATGGTGGCGAGGATGAGCAGCACGGGGAGGACGGCAAGCATGCACCAGGCTCCCCTGAGTTGGAACGTCTGTTTTACCAGCCATGCCAGCAGCAGCCACCATGCCGCCAACAGCACGACACCCAGCCAGGGATAGTAGAAATACTGCGTGAAGTACGCGCCCAGCCATGAGAGCAGGCCGCCCGGCAACACCATTCGCTCCTTGAAGAAAACGCCCGTGTTCAGGAAGAGGTTCATCTCCTGTGCCTTCCATAGGAAGTCTTTTTCGAGGATGAGGAGCAGACATGCTATTACAACAATAGCCAAAAGGGGAATCGTCCCCGCCACAATTCTTGTCAGTTTATTCATTTAGGAAGAGCGATGATTCTGAATTTTCCTGCAAAGGTACTGCTTTTTCGGCTTATAAATAAATGTTTTAACGATATTTTCATAAATTGGGTTTGGTTCGTCCTAACCCTGAGTTTGGTTCGTCCTAACCCTGAGATTGGTTCGTCCAAAATGTGCGTAGTACTACGGTGGCTGTAGTAGGTCACGCTTCTAGCGTGACAATCGCCAAGTAGTAGATGAAACAAAAGTCCACAGCGATTGTCACGCTAGGAAGCGTGACCTACTACTCGAAAGGCTTCGTGCCCTTGATGATGGGGCGGACGCTATTCCCATAGTTGCGGGAGGAGGTGAACGGGTCGGCAAGCGTAGATCTGAACCAAAGCTCTGATGCTATGGATGTGGACGAACTGAGCGATAACGACCAATAGTTTCCTGTCGTCTCCTGCTGGTCAACTCCCCTGCTGCCCATATAGCCGGCGGCGGGGAGGAAGATGGCGTTGCCGTTCTGTTTGCTGGTGAACATCCGGCCAACGACCCCATTCAGCGTTGTCCACTCCGAGGTGGTGTACTTCTTCAGCTCCCGTATATGCTCTATGGTGGGCATGACCCATTGGCCGCCCCAGTTGGCACGGGCAGCGTCGTCCTCTAAGGAGAGCTGCGTCCTGTCGTCGCCTATGAACTCATAGTCCGTGTTGTACCAGTCGGCCTCGGTCTCATCGTCTTCAGTAGTGTACTTCGTGATGTGCTCCGACGACGACTGCCCCGCAGCCATCCACTTGTAGGTCTCCCACGTGAACGCGTGCCCGCTCTCGGCACTGTAGCCCTTGGTGTCGCCCCAGG
>JAEEGL011154295.1_pt1 | contig 22669 bp, 22 predicted proteins | sample 9134231 | NCBI WGS metagenome assembly JAEEGL01 (sample SAMN16246548, study PRJNA631951) | gut metagenome | biome: gut microbiome; feature: rumen; material: fiber-attached | host: Bos | place: Iran: Karaj | collected 2018-10 | reverse complement strand
GTATAAGATCGAACACGGTTCACCGGATCTCATAGAGGAAGCGGTTTACGGACTCTGTGAAGTGAACAGGGAGAAGATAAGGAACACCAGGCTCCTTGCAAATCCCGGCTGTTATACGACCTGTTCCATACTTACGGCTTATCCTTTAGTTAAGGAACATCTTATTGATCCGGCCACCCTTGTGATAAACGCACTTTCGGGAGTATCCGGTGCAGGAAGAGGTGCAAAGGTCGCTAATCTCTTCTGCGAGGTCAATGAGAACGCCAAAGCATACGGCGTGGGCACACACCGCCACACACCGGAGATAGAGGAACAGCTTTCCTATGCCTAGGAGGGAAAGGTTACCATAAACTTCACTCCCCATCTCGTTCCCATGAACAGGGGGATTTTAGTGACGGAGACCGCCTCTCTGACAGAGGGAGCAGACGAGGACAGCATCCGGAGGGCATACGAAAAGTACTTCGGAAACGAAGTATTTATAAGGCTTATGAAGGACGGAGCAAATCCCGAGACCAGGTTTGTTGAAGGAAGTAATTATACGGATATCGGATTTAAGGTTGACAGACGCACAAACAGGGTTATTATGATGGGTGCGCTGGATAACCTGGTTAAGGGAGCAGCGGGCCAGGCAGTACAGAACATGAATATCATGTTCGGTTTCGATGAAAGTGAAGGATTAAGGGCGGTTCCCATGGTGCCCTAAAAGGCGGTCATATGGTCAATATACGGACGATGACAATTGAAGACTACGAAGGAGTACACGCTCTTTGGCTGTCCATAAAGGGATTTTCCATAAGGAGCATAGACGACAGCTATGAAGGGGTGGAAAAATTCTTAAGGCGAAACCCCGGAACCTCCATAGTTGCGGAGGAAGACGGGGAGATCATAGGCGCCATTCTCTGCGGTCATGACGGGCGAAGAGCCACATTCTATCATGTATGTGTACGGGAAGACCGGAGAAAACAGGGTATAGGGAAGGCCATGGTGGTAATGGCCATGAATGAGCTTAAGAAGGAAAAGATAAACAAGGTGGCCCTCATAGCATTCACAAAGAATGATGTGGGAAATGCTTTCTGGAAGAGCATAGGCTGGAAGCAGAGAACGGACTTAAATTATTATGATTTCGTTCTGAATGCTGAGAATATAGAGAGCTTTGTAGCTTCTTAAAAGGGGTGATAAATATGGAAAAGATAACAAAGATAGATGGCGGAGTTACAGCAGCAAAGGGGTTTAAGGCCACAAGTACCGCGGCAGAGATAAAATATAAGGGCAGGGATGATATGGCCATGATCTATTCAGAGGTTCCCTGTGTCGCGGCAGGCACCTTCACAAGAAATATGGTGAAAGCAGCCTGTGTTAAGTGGGATAGGGAAATAGTGGTTTCCGGAAAACCTGTTCAGGCTGTGGTCATCAATTCCGGGATAGCCAATGCCTGCACCGGGGAAGAGGGATTTACGGCCTGCAGAAAGACTGCGGAGGCTGTGGAAAAAGCCCTTGGAGTTCCGGCGGATACTGTGGCTGTAGCATCTACGGGAGTCATCGGAATGCAGCTTCCTGTGGACAGGCTTGAAAAAGGTGTTGCCGATATGAGTAAAAAGCTTTCCCACGACGCGGAAAGCGGTACGATTGCTTCGAAGGCTATAATGACTACGGATACCGTGAATAAAGAGATAGCCGTAAAATTTACCCTTGACGGCAGGGAGGCAGTGATCGGAGGAATGTCAAAGGGCTCCGGCATGATACATCCCGATATGTGCACAATGCTTGCTTTCCTTACCACGGATGCGGATATCGACAGGGAGCTTATGCAGAAAGCTGTCAGTGAAGCGGTGGATGAGAGCTTCAATATGATAACGGTAGACGGTGATACCTCCACCAATGATACCTTTATGCTCCTGTCAAACGGACTGGCGGGAAATAAGAAGATCGTAACGGAGGATGAGGATTACTTAAGTTTTAAGGAAGCCCTGTTCTATGTCTGTCAGTATCTGGCTAAAAAGATGGCGGGAGACGGCGAAGGAGCCACAAAGCTTTTTGAGGCTGCGGTGATAAACGCAAAGAGTAAGGAAGACGCCAGGAAACTTGCCCGTTCCATCGTAGGATCCAATCTTTCAAAGGCCGCCATCTTCGGCTGTGACGCGAATTTCGGACGGTTCCTCTGTGCCATGGGGTACTCCGGAGCGGAATTTGACGAGAATGATGTGGAGCTTGGGTTTGAAAGCAGCGAGGGTAGCCTTAAGGTCTTTGACCACGGGAAACCTTTAGAATTTGACGAGGACATCGCCTTAAAGATTTTGAAGGCTGAGCATGTGACGGTAAACGTAAACATGAACGAAGGGAATTCCCCGGCAACCGCCTGGGGATGCGACCTGACCTATGATTACGTAAAGATAAACGCGGACTACAGAAGCTGAGGGTTTAACAGGTTTAAAAGATCACTTGGAGGGAAAAGCAGGAAATGAATGAAATGGAAATGCAGAAGCTGCAGGAAAAAGCAGGGGTATTGATCGAAGCCCTTCCCTATATACAGCAGTTTAACAGGCGCATAATAGTCGTAAAATACGGCGGTTCCGCCATGAAGAGCGATGAGCTCAGGGAAAATGTAATAAAGGACGTGACACTATTAAAGCTGGTAGGCTTTAAGCCCATAATAGTGCACGGCGGCGGCAAGGAAATAAGCGACTGGGCCCAAAAGGTGGGCTTGGAGCAGAAGTTTGTAAACGGTTTAAGGGTAACCGATGAAGATACCATGGAGATCGCGGAAATGGTATTAAACAAGGTGAATAAAAACCTTGTGAGATATGTGGAAACCCTGGGAGTAAGGGCTGTAGGCATAAGCGGCAAAGACGGCGGCCTGCTCAAGGTAAAGAAGAGGCTGTCAGACGGACAGGATATAGGCTTTGTGGGGGAGATCACGGATGTGGATCCGAAGGTGCTTTTTGACCTTCTGGAAAAGGACTTTCTTCCGGTGGTTGCTCCTGTGGGACTGGATGATGATTATCAGACCTACAATATCAACGCAGATGATGCGGCCTGCGCCATAGCCAAGGCCGTAAAGGCGGAAAAGCTGGCCTTCCTCACCGATATAGAAGGACTTTACAGGGATATAAACGATAAATCCACCTTCATCTCCCGGCTTACGGCGGATGATGCAGAGAAACTGCTTAATGACGGCTATATAGGCGGAGGCATGATACCGAAGCTGGGTAACTGTATAGACGCCATAAGGGGCGGAGTGAACAACGTCCACATCTTGGACGGAAGGATAATGCACTGTCTCCTTTTGGAGATATTTACAAATAAGGGAATCGGAACAGCAATGGTCCGGGATGAAGATAAGTTATAAGGAGGGTACGTGATATGGGAAGCTCAAAAGAATATATGGAATTAGATGACAGCTATTTTCTCCATACCTATAACAGATACCCTATAGTGCTGGACCGGGGCAAGGGTGTAAATCTGTATGATGTGGATGGAAAGGAATATCTGGATTTTGCAGCGGGCATTGCGGTTTTTGCCCTGGGGTATGCCGACGAAGCATATAACAACGCCCTTAAGGCGCAGATAGACAAGCTCATACATACCAGCAATCTCTATTACAACGCTCCCTCCGCTATGGCGGCAAAGGAGATATGCGGAGTGACGGGGATGGACCGGGTGTTCTTCACCAACAGCGGTACCGAGGCCATAGAGGGAGCGCTGAAGTCCGCCCTGAAATATGCCTATTCAAAGGCGCCTTCGGCTGAATATGAGATCATCGCCATGGAGCACAGCTTCCACGGACGCAGCATGGGAGCTCTGTCTGTGACAGGAAATCCCCATTACAGGGAAGCCTTTGGAACAGGTATAGGACATATAAGTTTTGCTGTATATAACGATTATGAAAGCGTGGAAAAGCTTGTTACGGACAAGACCTGTGCCGTGATAATGGAAACCCTTCAGGGAGAGGGCGGTATCCATCCCGCGGATCCCGAATTCATGAAGAAGGTGAGAAAGCTCTGTGATGACAGGGACATTCTTCTGATACTGGACGAGATACAGTGCGGAATGGGCAGGACAGGCAATATGTTCGCCTTTGAAGAGTACGGGATAAAGCCGGATATAATGACTGTGGCAAAGGCACTTGGCTGCGGTATACCGGTGGGAGCCTTTCTCATGACGGAGAGAGTTGCGGAGAAATCCCTTGCTCCCGGCGACCACGGTTCTACCTACGGCGGCAATCCCCTTGCCTGTGCAGCTGTACTTGCTGTATTAAAGGAATTTAAGGAAAAGGATATCGTATCCCATGTAAGGGAGCTTACGCCCTATCTTACGGAAAAGCTGGAAGAGATAAAGAAGAGCTTTGATATAGTTACTGACAGAAGGGGCAAAGGCTTTATGCAGGGGCTGGAATTCAGCGTACCCGTAGCGGACATTATCAAAGGCTGTCAGGAGGAGGGGCTAATCCTCATATCCGCAGGCAGCAACATAATTCGCTTTGTGCCGCCTCTTATCATAGGGAAAGCGGATATTGACCGCATGTATGAAATTATAACAAAAGTGTTACAGAAACTTTAAATTTATGTTGTTTTTTTAATTCCCTGAGCATATAATATTCTTACGTTTGGGGCGCCTGATGGAAGAAAGTCAGGTGCAGATTGAAAAAACATTTTATATATCATATTTTTCCTTTTGTTTTCATGCTTCTCTTAGGCGGATGCTCGGATGAGGAAGTGGTGTTAAGCGACATCCCCGCTACTGAAGCCGTGGAATATAGTGAGACAGAGGAACAGTCTTCGACAGAAGTTCCCTCGACTGAGGAAAGTACTGAAACTCCCGCCTTTGTGTATGTCATAGGGGCAGTGAACAGGCCCGGAGTATATGAAGTCAGGGAAGACAGCAGGATCTTTGAGGTCATAGAGCGGGCCGGAGGATTCAGGGAGGACGCAGCGGCGGAGAGCCTGAACCTTGCATCCCGGGTGAAGGACGGTTCTGTTTATGAGGTCTTAAGCAGGGAAGAATATGAAAAAGCCCGAAAACCCGGTGGGACTGCATCAATAGAGAGCGCAGTTTCCGGAGGGGAAGAGGGGGGCCTTATAAACATCAATACCGCTTCCGTCACCGAACTCACGGGAATAAACGGTATCGGTGAGAGCAGGGCTCAGGCAATAGTTACTTACAGGGAAGAGAACGGCGGTTTTTCCTGCATAGAGGATATCATGAAGGTGTCCGGCATCAAAGACGGCCTGTTTAAGATAATAAAAGATCAGATCACAGTATAAATGGCCAGAAAAGTACTTGTAGTAGATGATGAAAAGAGCATAGTAAAGGGTATCACCTTCAGCCTTAAGCAGGATGATATGGATGTGGATACCGCTTATGACGGACAGGAAGCCGTTGATAAAGCAAGGGAAGGGGATTACGACATAATCCTTCTTGATGTGATGCTTCCCAAGCTTTCAGGATTTGACGCATGTCAGGCTATAAGGGAGTTCTCGGATGTACCTATCATAATGCTTACCGCCAAGGGCGATGATATGGATAAGATCCTCGGGCTGGAGTATGGGGCAGACGATTATATCACTAAACCTTTTAATATCCTTGAGGTGAAGGCCAGGATCAAGGCCATTGTCCGCAGGTCCGAAAAGAACCAGGAAAAGACAAAGAGACAGAAGGTCATTGACAAGGGCAGTCTGAAGCTTGATCTGGAGAGCAGGAGAGTTTTCATCAACGATCACGAGATCAACCTGACAGCCAGAGAGTTTGATGTGCTGGAGCTCCTTGCTAAGAATCCGAATAAGATATTTTCCAGGATGGATCTTTTGAATTTAGTCTGGGGAAAGGATTATCCCGGAGACGAGAGGACAGTGGATGTCCACATAAGGCGTCTCAGGGAGAAGATAGAAGAAAGTCCCAGCAATCCCCAGTATGTACATACAAAATGGGGCGTGGGATACTACTTCGCCGGTTGAACCTGATAAAAATAAAAGGCCTGCTTCTCAATCGAAGCAGGCTTTTACTGTTTCTATGACCAGATCCTGTTCCTCCGGCGTCATCTTATTATCGCTGGGGAGACACAGGCCTCTTTCAAAAATATCCATGGAAACATCCGACGGCAGTCCGTCTGCTGCAGTGCTGCCTCCTGCGATATACGCATTCGTGCGGCCTCTTCCCTTGCCCTCCCTGTTGATGAAGGGGTTCATTCTGTAGATCGGCTGGGAATGCATGGGTTTCCAAATGGGTCTGCCCTCTGCGTTTATCTTTGCAAGGGCTTCCAATATTTCAGTAGGACAGCTCTTTCCCTCTTCCGGGATGAAAAGTGCCTCCGAATCGCTTCTGACCTGTCTGCACATGGCATCGGGATCAATGATCACGCAGCTCAGCCAATAGTTGGGGCTGCAGGAATCTTTGTCAAAGGGGTTCATCTTTATTGGGAGATCCTTAAAGCCTTCTTTGTATCTCTCGTAGATCTTTTTCTTTGAAGCGATATGTTCATCGAGATAGGGCAGCTGGCCTCTTACCACTCCTGCCACCACATTGCTCATGCGGTAGTTGTAGCCCAGCTCTTCGTGCTGGTACCAGGGAGCATTTTCCCTGGACTGGGTGGACCATTTCCTCACCTTTTTCGCATCTTCATCCGAATCGCTTAAGAACATGCCACCGGAGGAGCCGGTAATTATCTTATTTCCGTTAAAGGAAATGATGTTGTAATTTCCGAAACTGCCGGTCTGCTTATCTTTGTACGAAGCCCCGAGAGATTCGGCGGCATCCTCAACTAAAAGCGCATCATGCTTCTTTATGACGGAGAGGATCTCGTCAAGCTTTCCGGGGGTGCCGTAGAGATGGGCAAGTACCACAAGCTTTACGTCGGGATAAATGGCGAAAGCCTTTTCAAGGGCAGCGGGATCCATGTTCCAGCTGTCATATTCGCTGTCGATAAAAACAGCCTCTCCTCCCTCATAGGCCACGGGATTTACTGTGGCATCAAAAGTCATGTCCGAGCAGAATACCTTCTGTCCCTGAAGGCTGCCGGAATGGGCATTTCTGATCCCATACAGCTTTTCTCCCGCTAAACGTATGGAGAGATGAAGGGCTGCAGTACCGGAAGAAAGGGCGACTGCATTTCTGCAGCCGACCCTTCCGGAAAGGGATGTCTCGATCTCGTCAAGGTTTTTGCCGATGGTGGACATCCAATTGCTTTTATAGGCTTCCTCTATGTATTTCATCTCCTCACCGTGCATGGTGGGGCTGGAGAGCCATATTTTATTTTTTGAAACAGTCAGTTCTTTTTTCAGCATGATTAAAACTCAATGCTCATCAGGCACTGGTTAACGATGGATTCCAGCTCTTCCTGCTTGCCGCTGATGTTAGTGGTAACTTCACCCATCTTCTGTACATAAGCATAGAGAGATTCGAGGGATTCGTTTCCGTCGATGATGCTCTTGCCGATTCCTGTTGTCCAGCTTGCATATCTCTCTTCAACGAACTTATCGATCCTGCCGTCGGAGATCATCCTGTCAGCAAGGAGAAGTCCAAGTGCGAAGCCGTCCATTCCTGCGATGTGTGCAAGTGCGGTATCCTCAAGAGTGAAGGAGCCTCTTCTCTGCTTGGAGTCGAAGTTGAGCCCGCCGGTGGTGAAGCCGCCTGCCTTCAGTACTTCGTACATAGCCAGACCTGCGCCGTAGATATCTGTAGGGAACTGATCCGTATCCCAGCCAAGGAGCATATCGCCCTGGTTTGCGTCAACAGAACCGAATACGCCGTTAACCCTGGCAACTCTGAGCTCGTGCTGCATGGTGTGTCCTGCGAGGGTTGCGTGGTTGGTCTCGATATTCAGCTTGAAACGATCCATGAGACCGTAGGTACGTAAGAAGTTTACGCAGGTTGCTGCATCGAAATCATACTGATGCTTTGTGGGCTCCTTCGGCTTGGGCTCGATATAGAAAGGTCCGGTAAAGCCGATCTTATCAGCATGGGCAACGAGCATCTTGAAGAGCCTTGCAATATTGTCAAGCTCCAGACCCATATCTGTATTTAAGAGGGTCTCATATCCTTCACGTCCGCCCCAGCAGGTGTATCCTGCACCGTCCAGAGCCTTTGTTGCCTCAAGGGCAGCTTTCAGCTGGGCTGCAGCATAGGCAAAAGCGTCTGCGTTGGGAGCTGTGCCTGCGCCGTGCATGTAACGGGGATTGTTGAAGAGATTTGCAGTACCCCAAAGGAGCTTCTTGCCGCTTGCCTTCTGCTTCTCTTTCAGAATGTCAACCATAACATTCAGGTTCTCGGTGCTCTCGTCTATATTTCTTCCCTCGGGAGCCAGATCCCTGTCATGGAAGCAATAGTAGTCGATACCCAGCTTTTCCATGAACTCAAAGCCGGCATCAGCCTTTGCCTTTGCAAGATCCATAGCTTCCTTGTTACCAAAGGACTTATCCATGGTAGGTGAACCGAACATGTCAAGGCCGTTGGCGCAGAGGGTGTGCCACCATGCCATACCGAATTTCAGCTGCTCACGCATGGTCTTTCCGGCTACAACCCTGTCAGGATCATAGTACTTGAAGGAAAAAGGATTGGTACTCTTAGGTCCTTCATACTTTACATTGGGTACATTCTTAAAATAATCGCTCACGTTATACCTCCTCGTATAATGAATGATCACCCGGTGATCCCGTCATAGGGGACAGCCTTTGATCACCATAATTGTTATAGTAACAATAATACGTTCTAACAGGTTTTTTTTCAATGATTTATTATAATAATTAACGGATACTTTTCGGACTCCGGAGTATGTTCCGATAAAAGCACAATTTAATTTCTCTCTGATACTTGCCTAAGAGCATTTTTTATACTAATATTGTAACAATCTCATGAAGACGATCATTGATTTCTTTTTCAATAGGCTGAAGGCGTTAAAGAGCCTGAGGTTTCTGATATTTATCCTTCTTTTTATCGTGGGTATCATAGCGTCCGTTCTGATCTCGGAAAGCGTGATAAAAAACTATAAGAGCCGTGAGATCTCGCTTCGTACCACAGAAGTGGTGGATCAGGGAAGGATCCTTGCCACCAGGCTGGATTCGGAAGGCTATCTCGTAAATCCGGACAACCCCATTCTGGAAAACGAAATGATGCTGCTTACAGGTATATATGACGGCCGGATAATGATAACCGATGAAAGGTTTCTGGTGATATACGATACTTATGGGCTGGCTTCGGGGAAGACCATGATCTCCCAGGAGATAATAAAGTGTTTTTCCTCCGGATCCGGCTCCTCCGTATATGATCCGGACAACCGCTATATCGAGATCGCAGTTCCCATAAACAATAACCAGACCGGAGAAACGGAAGGAGTGCTCTTTATCTCCTCCTCTACCGACATCATAAGGGACAGTGAGGATGTGATAAGAAGGAAGGTCAGTATAATAAACGTGACTCTTGCGGTATTCCTCTTTGGCCTGGCCCTGTTCCTTTCATATATGTTAGTAAGGCCGTTTAAGCGCATAACCTTAGCCATCGGTTCCGTAAAGGAAGGATTCGGGGACGCCCAGGTTTCTATTCCCGATTATACCGAGACAGAGGCCATCATGAATGCTTTTAACAGCCTGATGGAGCGGCTGAAGGCTGTAGATGAATCCAGGGATGAGTTCGTATCCAATGTGTCCCATGAATTAAAGACGCCCCTTGCATCCATGAAGGTGCTGGCGGATTCCCTCATTGCGGCAGAAGACGTATCAAATGAGACATACAGGGAGTTCATGACGGATATCGCAGAGGAAGTGGACAGGGAGGATCAGATAATCTCCGACCTGTTGACCATGGTGAAGATGGATAAGAGCAAGACCGCCGTGAATGCAGAGGAGACCGATATCAATGCCATGATAGAGCTGATACTTAAGATGCTGAAGCCTATCGCGGATAAGAGAGGGATACAGATGGTATTTGAGAGCAAGAGGGCTATCACTGCCGAAGTCGACAAGACCAAGCTCACTCTTGCCATAATGAACTTAGTGGAAAATGCGGTAAAGTATAATAAGGACAACGGCTGGATAAGAGTCGGACTGGACGGTGACCATCAGTTCTTTACCATAACCGTCTCGGATTCGGGTGTCGGTATTCCGGAGGAGTCCTTAGATCAGATATTTGAAAGATTCTACAGAGTCGATAAGTCCCATTCAAGAGAGATGGGAGGCACGGGGCTGGGCCTTGCCATAACGAGAAGCGCAATACTCATGCACAGAGGAGCCATTAAAGTAAGCAGTGTGGAAGGGGAAGGTACCACATTTACGGTGAAGATCCCCCTGAAATTTGCCATAACGGGGTAGACCATCATGAAGCAGGGAAACAGGAAAAAACTGAATATTTTAGCTGCTGTTCTTCTGATGATCTCTCTTATGGGATGCAGTTTTCCTTTTATCGGGAAACAGGCGGAAAACAAAGCAGAGGGGGGCTTCGGGGTATATTATCTGACCCAGGAAGAGAGCCAGATCCTCTTTGAGAGCAGGGATACACTGACAAAAGATTCCGGGATATCCGATTACATACTTGCACTGCAGGAGGAGCCTAAGGATATCAGGCTCAAGAAGACTGTGGGAAGCGAGGTTATGCTGATAGACTACAGGAAAGAGGATAAGGGTGCGGTCCTGAATTTTGACGACCGCTATCTCGACATGCCTGCGGCAAAAGAGGTGCTCTTCAGGGCGGCCGTGGTACAGACCATCCTCCAGGACAGCGATCTTAACTTCGTTTCATTTGAAGTGAACGGGGAAACCCTGAAATACGGGAACGGCGAAGAAGTGGGAAGTATGACGGATTCCACTTTCATAGATAATGCAGGGGATGAGATCAGCTCGTACTTAAGGAAGAGAGTAAGGTTCTATTTTGCCACCGCCGACGGAAGCAGCCTGATCCCTGTGGAGAGGGATGTGATATACGGCAGCAATGAATCCCTGGAAAAGGTGGTAATGGAGCAGCTTATAGCAGGACCTGCCGCGTATGAGGGCTATGTTACTATCTCACCGGACACCAAGATGAACACTCTCGCGGTAAAAAACGGTATATGTTACGTGAGTATGGATACGGCGCTGGTGGATAAACCCGTGGACGTTTCCGAAGAAGTGCTGCTTTATTCCATAGTGAATACGCTGACATCCCTGCCTGGTATAAACAAAGTGCAGATATCCATAAACGGTGAGACGGACAGGGTGCTCCGCAGCGTCCTGAGGCTTGATGAGATCTATTCCTTTAATGAGGAGATCATAAAGAGTGATTAGAAGGCCCCTTGCCTTTTTAGCCTGTCTTTTCCTCGTTGCGGCGGTGATCCTTATGAGGCTGCATCCCGTAAGGGGCTGTCTTCCGGACATTGGGGAGGGGACGGTCGTCACGGTAAAGGGACGGCTGAGCGACAGGTACTATAAAAACGATTCTTACATTCTTGTTCTATCTGATGCCGCTCCGGTAAACGGAGATCAGGGCAGAAATAAAATCCTTGTATATCTTGAAAATGATCATAAATATTTGACCGATCTGCCGAAGACCGGTTCTTCCGTTACTGTAAAGGGAGAGTTTTCTCTTTTTAACAGCGCCACAAACCCCGGTGAATTCGATCTCAGGGAATACTATCATATAAGGGGCATAGAATACCGGCTGTTTAAAGGACGTATCCTTTCCTACGGGAAAAAACATGATGTATTAAGGGAAATGCTATTTATATTCCGGCTTTCCCTGAGCCGGGTTTATGACAGGCTCTTATCCGATAAGGACAGCGGGATCCTTAAGGCCATGATACTTGGAGACAGGACCTGCTTAGATCCCGAGGTTAAAAGCCTGTATCAGGAAAACGGCATAGCCCATGCACTGTCGATCTCGGGCCTTCACATATCTATCCTTGGCTACGGCCTCTACCGGCTCTTGAAGAGGATCGGGATAAAGCTTAAAATATCCGTTTCCTTTTGTGTGATATTTATATATCTCTATTCCCTTATGACGGGGGGCAGTACCTCCACCATAAGAGCCATGATAATGTTCGGGGTATGCCTGTTTTCCGATATTGTGGGACGGAGCTTCGACCTTCTTTCAGCCCTGTCGCTATCCCTTATGATCATCCTTTTTACCGATCCCCTTTATATCTATGATGCGGGCTTTATGCTGTCCTTTGGTTCCGTCCTGGGAATAGCCCTGATCTGTCCGGTTTTGAGAGAGGGCCTGCCCTTCGGGAAAAGCAGCATCCTGTCCGGGGCGGAAGCCAGTCTGTCCGTAACTCTCTTTACCCTTCCCGTGACCCTCTATTTTTACTATGAAGTTCCCCTCTATTCCGTGATCCTTAATCTTCTGGTGGTTCCCCTTATGGGGATACTGGTAGTTTCCGCGATCCTTGCAGGTGTCCTGGGGCTCTTTATCCTTTTTCTCGGGATTCCCTGGGGATTTATCTGTCATATCATCCTGATCTTATACGAAAGGGGGTGTTTATTATTCCAAAGCCTGCCGGGATCGGGGATCGTTACCGGAAGGCCGGAGAGCTGGAAGATATGTCTTTATTACATCTTATTGCTCCTATTATGCCTTGTTTATAAAAGGGTAAAAAAGAGGGATGGAAATAGGCTGAAAAGGGTGATCCCTTTTATAATTCTGCTTCTTCCGCTGACCTTTTTAATAAGCCCATATAAGGGCGTGAGCTACACCATGCTGGATATAGGCCAGGGAGACTGCAACGTGGTAATCGGGAAAAATAAGAAGACTGTGATCATCGACTGCGGCAGCTCTTCCGCGGCGAACATAGGGAAATACAAGGTGATCCCCTTTTTGAAATATAAGGGGATAAGCACTGTTGATGTTATGGTGGTCACCCATGCGGACAGCGATCATATCAGCGGTTTTGAGGAGATCTTTGATATGGGGGAAGAAAGAGATCTGAAGATAAAAAAGCTCATAATGCCCGGCACCGGCCTTAAGGATAAGGAAAGCGCCGAACTGGCGGAAAAGGCGGAAAAAGCCGGTGTGGAAGTCTGCTTTATCAATACCGGAGCAGTTCTCAAAGCCGGGGACATGGAATTTAACTGTCTTTGGCCGGACAGAGGATTCTCAGCTGAGGACAGAAATGAGAATTCCACAGTGCTGAGGCTCAAAACGGAAGAGTTTTCCGTGCTGTTTACGGGAGACATACAGGGCGAGGGAGAAAAGGGGATGATCAGAAACTTAAAGGGCGGAAAAAGAACGACAGTGCTGAAGACCGCTCATCACGGGTCAAGGAACTCGACTCCGGAAGAGTTTCTTAAGTTAGTAGAACCGGAGTATGCATTTGTTTCTGCCGGAAAAAACAACAGATACGGCCATCCTCATAAGGAACTGCTAAGCCGGCTTGAGGAAGCAGGATGTGAAATACACATGACAGGCAGGGAAGGAGCCATCACAGTGACGGCAGGGAGAAATGCTCTGAGTGTCACAGGATTTATTAATAGTAACCAATGATAACAGTACACATGCCGCGGTACGGTCAATTCAGACCTTGATATTATGACAGCGGATCAGAAAAGGAGGAGTTAAATATGAATCAATTCGGATATTTATGCAAACCATGGGTGAGAGCCATTATAGCTCTTATCATAACATTGACATTTACCTGTATATTTTTCTTTGCACAAAGCAGCCCGCAAAGGACATATGCCGGGAACAGGGAAGGAACGGCCATGCACTACGGTCCCGTGGGACTTAAGCTTAAAGGCGGAGGAGATAAGGTCACTGCCTCTGCGGTGATCATAGACGAGAATGAGTATTATGAACTTGTGCAACAGGGGACCATGTCTTTCTGCTGGGATTCGGAAGCCGGAGACAGGACGGTATACGGGGGAAGTGAATATGAGATAAATACTAACGGCAGCCACTATTTAAACGTCTATATCTCCGATGAAAACGGGAGCAACCTGTACTGTACCAGGGAATTTGAAGTGGACAGCATAGAAGAGGTTTCACAGGATAACGGAGAAGGCAGCGGGGAAGAAAGTGAAACTCCTCCGGAAGAACCCCGGGAGGAAGAGCAGGTTGCAGAAGAAGATCCTGCTCCTGAAGAGCAGCCTCCGGCAGAGCCCCGGGAAAACGTGAATACGGGAGAGGGCGCTGCCATAAACGAAGGTTCCGATGTGCCTGCGGAGACGGCCGTCACCAACCCGCCGGAAATAAGCTTTTCCCAGGAACAGGGAACATCTCCGGGGGAAAGTATAACGAATAGCGGCACTAATGCAATAAATGACAATAATACTGCAAAAGTGGTTATGGAAAACACGGGCAATGGGACGAAGATAAACAATAAGAGCGGCAGTACCGAAAAGAACACAAAGTCCTCAGAGAGTAAGAACAATAACAATGGGGCATCGCAGGAAAAGAATAATAACAGCACTGCGCCATCAACTGAGAAAAAGGTAAAAGAAAATGTGAGCGCCTCCGCTGCGGCAACAGGCAGTGGATATACCGCCGTTAAATACAAGGACCGCACTGTGTCATCGCCGGAAATCGAAGAGAAAGAAGAGGATGATATCGAAACGGTGAGCAGCAACTTAGAGTCCCGTCCCTATCTCTTTGATGAAGATGAGGATCCGGGAGACGACGCTGAGGGAAGCGAAGAGGACACTTCAGCCACAGAGATAAGAGACGCACAGGATCCGGAGTTTTCCGGCGGGAGCAGCGGTAATTCAGAAGAGGAGCTACTTCCCGGGCTTCTCCGGCAGGATAAGGAAAAGGGCGGGTTCAGCGTAAAGACAGGTAAGATCATAATGATAGTACTGATCCTCCTTCTTTTAACTGCCCTCACCCTGTTCCTTCTGTTTAAGAAGGGCATAATAACCCTTCCCGAGGAAGAGGCGGATGAGGAACATCCGGGAAGCAATGAGGACAATAAAGGCATAGGACGTATCTTGGCACGGCTGCAGGGAAGTTTTCGCTAATACCGAAGGATCGGGCTTCAGGTCGTGGGTTCATCCCGGAAACTGACATGGGCTTATTATCCGATACTGAAACGGCGTTTTCCTTCGGTGTATCCGGTTCCGGAGTCGGTTCGGGTTCAGGATGAAAAGACATTTAATAATCGGAGCGTCAGTTACTATAAGCAACGATCATATACACTTACGAATAAGTTCCTCATCATTTATCGCCTCATCCAATAAACGGCTGAGAAGACCGGTATAACCTTTTCCATATTGTTTCGCTTTTTGAAGTGTCGCAGGGGAGATTCTCAGGGAAATCGTCTGTTTGACCCTGTTCTGATGATTGATGCGCTTAAACTGCATTAACTGTTCCTGGCTCATGGCAGGGCTGTCTTTATCGAAAACAGGTTCTTTTTTTTCGGCTGCTTCTAATTCTGCGAGTTCTTCAGCTGATAGTTCTTTATTCAGTTCATCAAAAGTCATCTTCACCATGCTCATACCTCTCTTTTTCAGGAACGGTTGCCAGCCGTGCAGAAATAATCCGGATCACATTATGGTCTTTGAAAGCACAAACGACAAAAAGCACTTTACCGACACGGCCGAGAATATCATATCGTAGCTCTTCGGGGTGCGCCTCATCTTCCCGGATTAGCTTTTTCGGATCCAAAAAGACTTTAGCGGCTGTTTTGAAATGAATTCCGTGCTTATTAAAGTTAAGCCGGTCTTTTTCTTCATTCCACTCAAAGGAAGCTCCTTTTAAGTCTATTTCGAAATGCTCGTACATAAACAGTTCCTCTCAGTGACAATTATATAATATATATTACTAAATGCAATACTTTTTGCAACATTATTTTAATTTCTCAAAGGTAAAGGAATCCGGTGTGGCGATCGACAGCCTTAAGATGACTGCCATTGCGGGATCGAAGTTCACAACGAAGGAAAAGGTTAAGGATAACGCCCGTAGGCGGAGGTGACTGATATGGGGATCGTTAAAAAGATAAAGATCGACGACAGGGAGGTGGCGTTCAAGGCGAGCGCCGCCATTCCGAGGATATACAGGTTAAAGTTCCAAAGGGACATCTATAAAGATCTTTCGGTACTTGAGAAGGCCGTGGGATCTAATGACGAGAAAGAGTCGAACCTTGACCTCTTCTCACTCGAGATGTTCGAGAACATAGCATACATCATGGCGAAACACGCTGATGCCAATATCCCGGACACACCTGAGGAGTGGCAGGATGAGTTCAGCACCTTTTCCATTTATCAGGTGCTGCCGGAGCTAATAAAGCTATGGGGCCTTAACGTCCAGACGGACGCGCAGAGTAAAAAAAACTTTGCAAGAGTGAGCGTGAAATGACCACTCCCCTGTTTCTTTTGCGGTGCCTGCAGATCGGGCTCTCATTACGGGAGCTCGATCTCCTTACCATCGGGATGGTGAACGATATCTTCGTGGAAAACTCTAACGATGAGTGTGAGTATGCCACCGTGGCCACGCAGGAAGATTTTGATGCATTTTAACATTTAATCTGATGGTTATGTGTGATATTATTTGTCTATTATTAGGAGGTCATGATAATGGCAAATACAAGCGATGTGTGCGACAAAATCATTAAACCAAATATAAAAAACCCTCAACAAAGTTTTGTGAAAAAACTAACCACTAATCATGAGTATCTTATGAAATGGATTATTTATGTAGGTGTTTCAATGCTTATGTTTGGGGGATGCGCGTTTTTGACAGAGCATCTGTTTGACCATTTTAAGATTGAATTCGATGCTTTCGCCTCATTTCTTCCCTGGGATGCTTTTTATGCCCAGTGTTCGATGACCTTTATAGTCGTATCACTAATAGCTTTTTTATCTGACGGAGCACAAGATGTTCTATGGGATGATACTATTAAATATAATTTAGTTAACCCCAAGATATTCAATATTATTGGGATAGCATCATATCTGATAGGAGATTTGTTAGTTTCACTGATATGCCTGTTGTTTGGAAAGAACATTGCGGTTACGCTTTTATTTGTTGTAAGCATCTTGTTACTGATATGTGTTACCTACAAGCTCATTGGAGCATTTTTCTGTAAGAATATTATTAGGGAAAGCATGTGCATTAAATATGACAATATGAAAGAAAACGAAGTCGAACGTGTCATTGACATACTTACAGAAAAAACACTACGACAGATTAATAACAAAGAATACATAAATGTACGAGAAAATATATTCTTTTTGTGGGATCATAGACAAGCGCATGGCGTCATAGAATATGATGCATTGTTGTCTGTTTTATGGTATCTTTCAAAAAATGATGGGGGTAAGTTTTTTGATATCTGTGAAGAAAGGGGAATTCTTAGTGATATTAAAGTAAGAGAAATGTGTTATGAATTGTCTATGGATTTGCTCATAGCTAATAGGAACCCTGATCTTTGCTATAGAATTCTTAAGTATTTATTCAAAAAGCCTCTTGTGGCTGTTGAGTTGCCAAGTTGGGAGGAATTTGACAGCGAGGGATATTACATGGGGACAACTGGTTTTAATGAAGCTGTAGTCGGCGAATACGCTAAACGCATTTCGAATCAGATTAAAGATCAGCCCAAACCGCTTGATTTATTATTTCAGGCATATCTTAACCATGATATGAGGCTGGTAAAATTAATAATTGATTATCTTGCAGACGAGTGTGATTCCGTGAGGATAGACCCCGATCAACTAGAGTTCATATTGCCCGGCGTATTAAGTAAGAATGTCAAAAACTGGTTTTCAGGTACAGAATATAAAATGGATTTATTTAGTGAGAAGGATAAAAATATAATCCAAAAAATAATTACCATTGACGAAAACGTAGGTATTATCTTTGACGATAGTAAGAAAAAATTGGAAAGCTTTCTTGAATTGAAATCCTGTGTTATTCCGTAATTATAAGATGCGTGCAGATCGGGCTCTCATTAAGGGAGCTCGACCTCTTAACCATCGGGATGGTGAACGACATCTTCGTGGAGAACTCCAACGACGAGTGCGAGTATGCCACCGTGGCCACACAGGAAGATTTTGATGCTTTTTAGGGGGAAAGAATAAAAAAATGGCAATAAGAAAATATACCGTATCATACAGAAATGAACGCAGAAGCCGCAGGGACATCTCCGTCCCCTTCCTGCCTCTCTCCGGCAAGTAGCTCGGGGAGCTTGGGTTCCAGATCGGCTGTAAAGTTGAGGTCGAATGCCGGGATGGGGAGATAGTTATTAGGAAGGATCAAGCTCCTTGATGTCCTTGAAAACATAGACCTTCTCGCCATAAATCTGTATGTTGTCGCAAAGGCTATATCCTATATGATAGCTCACAAAAAGAGCTTCAGTCTTTCTTTAGACTAAAGCTCTTTTGTACGATATAATCCTGTCCTTATTTGGTCTTATCAGTTATTCCGTTGCCGGAAGCGCTCCCCTGGATATCATTACAGAAGATGGTTATCATCTTTTTATCCTTGTCGTATTCAAGCTTTACGTCATTGCCGAAGGAATCCTTCTTTCCGCTCTTGAAGCTCTGTTTTTTGCCATCAAGCTTAAACTTGAAAGCATATTTAGGGGCTTTTCCGGAAATTGTAGCGCCCTCAAGGTTCGATATGGTTTTATCATCCAGTCTGAATGCATAAATCCTGATAGCGACCGGACCCAGCTCTCCCTTCTTCGGTTTAGTCTTCTTTTTAAGCTCTTTCTGGGCGGCCTTCAGTTTCTTTTTATCAGTCCCACCTTCCAGCTTCGTGATCATGACGCTGGCGTTGGAAACCGTTTCCTCCGCGCCCTTTAGCTTAATGATCTTACCGTTTACCGCCGTATATTCCTGGCCGTCAACCGTAACCTTGATGCCGAGATCCTTGAATTTATCCTTTTTGATCTTCTTCCCGAAGTAAGGCACATAAGAATTGAAGCTTACCTTATATCCACCCTCAATATTTACATCCGTCGGATTGCAGGCCTCATTAGCACTGATCTTTTTCTCTATTTCAGCCTTCTTTTTCTCTTCCGTCCTGTCAGGACCCTTGGAGTTATAATGCACCGTCGGAAGATAACCATCTTCACCGCCCTCCCAAATTGCATTCCATTCCGCTTCGCTTCCTTCATAATAGATATCTTTTATGCTTAGCGTATGGAATCCGTATTTTCCAAAATTATTCTTAAATCCAAAGGCGACATCGGAAATATCAGTGACATTTTTTCCGATCACTATAGCGGTAATTTTACATACGCTGCTGAAGCTTTCTCCTGTAATCTTGGTAACTGTATCCGGGACAAAATATAGATGGTCTGTATCATCCCTGGATTCGGGGTATTTGAGAAGCGTCTTCTTATCCTTGTTGAAAAGAACGCCTGATTCCGAAGAATATTTTTCGTTATTTTCGTCCACATTTATGGATTCCAGATCAGAACAGCCGTGAAATGCGACCACCCTCCCATCATAAGGGCCTTCGCTCATATCCATAACAGATGCGGGAATGTATAACTCCTTCAGGTTTTTAGCATTGGTAAAAGCAGATTGACCAATGAAACATATATCCCCGCTTATGGAATAACTACTTCCTTCCTTAGCAGAGGGATAAAGCAGCAGGGCTTTCTTTTCAGCATTCCTTACCGCCTTTCCGTCTGCGTCCCTATAATCATATGGTCCTATAAGAACCCCGTCTCTTGCTGAATAATAAGGATTTCCCGCCTCAACCGTCACCTGCTTCAGATTATGCAGCAGCCAGTAGGGCCACCATAACTCATTTATACTGGGCGATAGTTTTATGATCTCGGTCTTAAAAGGAGTATCCGAATAAACAGGTACCCCATCTTCAATGCGCTCAACCACCGGATAAATCCAAACAAAACTGTTTGCAGCCGAACTCAGATCTATGGTCTTCATATCAGCCAGAGAGTATTCAGCCTTCTCGTTGGTCCAACTATCTTCAGGCACCCCAAGTAAAGAAGCACTGCCTTCTCCGCCGGTAAGCCTTAAGGTCAGATCATCCTTATCCCCGGTTATTTCCCAGTTATAATATCCATTGACCGTATGATACGAGCCCTTTGAAACTGCAGCCACAGCCGGCGTTGCCGGCAGGATCATTGAGGCTGTGAGCAGCACAGCTATTAACCAACGTAATCGTCTATTCATAATGGAACCCGCCTCCTTTTTAATAGGATTTCTATAAAATCCTTTATTTCAGCAGTATTACTTTTAATACTTTCTGAAACCAGCCTTCATTATACTATCACCCCAAAATGCAGTCAAAATCATTTACATGAATGGGCGAATTGTAAACAGAAATGAACGCAGGAGCCGCAGGGACATATCCGTTCCCTTCCTGCCCCTCTCCGGCAAGTGGCTCGGGGAGCTCGGGTTCCAGATTGGCACGAAAGTGGAGGTTGAGTGCCGGGAGGGGGAGATAACTAGGGTGCTGGTTTCTTTTGATGGTTTAATAATCTCAGCCCCAAGGTCCCAGAACGGTCACACGAAAAAAAGCCGTATGAATCGCAGCAAATTGTAAGCACTCCGCAAGGAAAAACTCAATCGTTGATGATACGGATATTAGTCAGAGCACACTGATCGCCCGTCAGTGATACATATACATCAAAAACATCGTTAATAATTGTCGTGGTGACGTTCAGAGCGATGCCGAGATTATCTGTAGTAGTAACGATCTTGTTACCATCTCTTTTGAATGAGACGGTACAGTCAAAGCCTTTTTTATTTTCTTCCTTCCATGCATCCCATCCCATAAAATCATCATTTATATCGACGATGGTTTTATTGTTGGCCAAATCATCAGACTCCCAGTTTTCACCATCAAGCCTGATAAGGGCATACTCTTTATATTCGTCTCCCGCAGGGATCCTATCAGGAGAATGGAACAGAACAATATATGCCGTATGCCATACAAGGCGTGCTGTAGGCAGACTCATCGTATGGAAACTGATCTTCATTCCGTCACGGACCGGTATACCGAGTGTACTGTCTATCCTATATCCATCTATCTGTACATTAGGTAAATCTCCGGAAGGACCTTTGATATAACTGATCTCTTCGGCGATCCGCGGAATGGTCTTGACATCGAAATCCTCTTCTTCGATCTCCACTCTAATATTGTGAAGTTCGCAGTGTTCACCGCTAAGAGCTATGTAGACATAGCGACCGGTATCACGCAGGGCCAGGATGACATCGAACGATTTCTCTTCACTCAAAACACGAACCAACACATGATCTCTGCCCCGGACGGCTTTGATCACGTAACGCTGTCCCCGCTCGGGCTCTCCGGATCTTGACCATTCAAGATCGGTTTCTTGATCGGAGAACCTAACCTCCGTCTTTCGCGTATTGAACTCCGTCACCTGCCCGTCGAGGCGAATTCGAGCATATTCATAGTATAGTATATCCTTATTGTTTTCCTCGCCCGGATGGACCCTGCCGTCTAACGAATCGAACACGATCAGCGTTGGCAGGCATTCCTCGTGCCCAAAGCCGTCGTCCGGCTGACTGCAGAGCCTGATCTCTGACATTTTTGTCATGATCACGATTCCCGCAGAGCAGTCATGATAGATCTCTTCACATCGCAGATTGGTCGTTTGTGTAATATTTACTCCGGATACACTCTCCTTCATCTTGTATTCCGTATCCAGATCAATGAGATGAAGCATGACCTTGGCAAATCCAGGATCAAACTGGGTCCCGCAACCCTTGACCAGTTCCTCTCTCACGATATGTTGTGGGATTGCATTACGGTAGCTCCTGTTCGATGTCATGGCGTCATAGGCATCTGCCACGGCGATGATCCGCGCGATCTCGGGGATGGATTCACCTTTGAGCCCTTCGGGGTAGCCTCTTCCGTTATATCGCTCGTGGTGATAGCGCGCGCCTATCGAGATCCAAGGGGACTCCTTGATGTTGGAGAGGATTTCACCGCCCACGACGGAATGCTCCTTGATTTGAGCGAATTCCTCGTCCGTCAGCTTGCCCTTCTTTTGGAGGATCTTAACGGGGATGCCAATCTTGCCCACGTCGTGAAGTAACGCTGCGAAGTAAACCTTATCGCATTCCTCTTCGGACTTGCCCATTTCTTTGGCAATAGCGAGCGAATATTGCGCAACGCGGCGGGAATGACCGTTTGTGTATGTATCCTTGGCGTCTATAGCGCCAGCCAGCGTATCCGCGGTCTGTTCAAACATGATGCGCGCTTTTTCCTGTACTTTCTGTCTTGCGATGATTTCCGCAAAAACATATCTTTCAGCTCTCGACTTATTTACATAGCATCCAATGACGATCCCTATAGAAGACGCAATGATGAGATAGGTGATAGCGGTCTTATAGAGCTGCGGTCTTACATTCTCCTGCAGAACAAAAAAGGCCAAGATGTTAAATGCCAACAGAAGAGTGATATTAAAGGCCGGTGGGAGAACAAAAAAAATCGGGACGAGCACGACCGCTATAAACAGTACAAATGTCAGGGCATCATGTTGAAGCTGTATCCTCGCGGCCCACAGACCTGCACCGAGAATTGCGGCATCAACTATAAAAGCGGAAAGAAGGATCAGCCCGGATGCTTTCGGGGCAAGATAGGTCGCGAAGATCAGCGCGATCAAACAGAGTACAGCCGCCATAATGTAAGCACCGCGGCAACGGGTGAAGGCTTCATCCCGGAAGGACATAAAGAGGCAGTATCCCCAATAGACCAGCTGGGCCCTTGACCAGATCATAACAAACTTCCGATCATCTTCTATTATATTCTTCTGAACAGCCTGTTTTTCCCTGCTCGG
>JAEEGL011108652.1_pt1 | contig 22669 bp, 23 predicted proteins | sample 9134231 | NCBI WGS metagenome assembly JAEEGL01 (sample SAMN16246548, study PRJNA631951) | gut metagenome | biome: gut microbiome; feature: rumen; material: fiber-attached | host: Bos | place: Iran: Karaj | collected 2018-10 | reverse complement strand
CTCGAAATCACTTTCCTTGAACTTTTTGCTGTTCAGGATGCTTTCGATAGATACTATCTGGGGCTTTTTGTTCGGCACCTCAATGCCAATGGTTCCCTTGCCTGGTATAGGTGCGATAATACGTATACCAAGAGCGCTTAAACTCAAAGCTATGTCATCCTCAAGGTTCTTTATTTTTGAAATACGTACGCCTTGTGCCGGCGTGATTTCGTACAGTGTGACGGTAGGTCCGACTGTGGCGCTGATTGTAGAGATTTCCACGCCGAAATTTCGGAGAACACGTGTTATACGCTCTTTGTTGGCCGTTTGTTCTTTGTCATCGATGGCAGAACCTTGGTCTTCGTATTTCTTAAGTAGGTCAAGTGTGGGATATTTATAGAATTCCAAGTCCAGTTTCGGGTCATAGTCTTTTGTTTCCAGCGTATTCTCGCCTGCTTCTTCTTCATTTTTGCCTTCAGAAACGGTAAATTCGTTGTCACCTCCGGTTTTCCTTTCCCGTTTAGGCTTATTGGGCGATGTTGTAGCTACTGGCTTTTGTGGAATTGGTTCTTCCTGGGCGGCAGGTTGGGCATCGACCACTGGGAGTGGCTCTGTGTCTGGCGTCAGTTCGGTCTCGTTTTCCGGTTGTGGCTTTGTCAGCCGATTTTTGAGGCTTTCGAAGCGGCTTTTCACGCTTCCCACGTAACCTTCGGGGTGCATGAGTTTGCGGATGACGGTAATGGTGCGTTTACTCAGGTAGATGAGGTAGAGTATGGCTGAAATGATAATAAGGAAAAGCAGCCCCGGAGTACCAATGAGCGATGCCACGTCTTCACAGATGCTTTTGCCGTGTTTTCCGCCAGGATAAAACGCCAGCGTGTCGTGGAAACGGTCGGTAAAGAAGGCTAAAGCAACCGATAGCCAAATCATGAGGAATGCCGAATTGAGCAAAATGCGCCACATGTTGATTTTGTATGTTCGCATGAGCCGCATGGCGAGCATGATGAGGAAGAAAGGAATGAAAAAGGCGGCGAAACCGAAGCAGTTGTTCATGAAGAAATAGGCCGTGCGGGCTCCAAGTCTTCCGGCCTGGTTTGCAACGTCGGCGGTTTGCATTGTGGAACCTGCGTCGGTAGAGATGCCCGAGAGTGACTCCAAGTAGCTTTGGTCTTCGGGCGCTGTGGAGATATAGGACACAAATGCCAGTGTCATGAAGACGGACACAAAGAACAGTATGATGCCTATAACGAACGACAAGGTCTCACCCGTGAAGAGCTCTTTCAGGGTTAGGCCGCTTTCTTTCTGAAGTTTTTGTAAAGTTTTATCGCTTTTCTTTTTCTTGGGCATGGCTTACTTTTTCTCAAAATGCAAATTTAGTGGTTTTTCTTGGCTTAACATGATTGCAGCGTGTTTTATTTTGCTAAAAAATGGTGTTTCTTATCAGCAAAAACCAATATGCCTCCCGTAAAGGCGGCTTGGCGCAAAACGAGGAGCCACATCGTTCGCGCCAATGGGCATATAAAATTCCTCGTCCGCCTCCAGCTTGGCTTGAGGTTTATTATGAGACCGTTGATGTGGCTTCGTTGAAAGAAGAAATGGGCAAGAGATAAAATACCGATTGATTTTTGTAATTTTGCACCTTATTAAGATTATGCTGTCATGGAAAATGAATTGTATCCGCGCATATACGATAAGGACGTGTTGGAGTTTCTGACCGTCTCAACGGAGTTTTGTGTGCGTATGGAGCAGACCGCTGGAACGGAATTGCGTGAACTGGTGGGCACATTGCTGAAAATATTGCCCTTGCTCTACGTGAAAGCACTGGTGCTTGACAATAGCGTTCCTGAAGCTGAGGGCGAAGCCGAGCAATTGGTTACAGAAACGGACTATGAGTATGTGCGCACCTCGGTGTCGCAAGTGTTGGGCGCGTATGATGATTATCTTGACGTGTTTGTCGAAGATATGAAATACAGTGACCGGCCTGTCCGCTCGACAATTTCAGAAAATCTGGCTGACATTTATCAAGACCTGCGCAATTTCGCTGGAATATACAAGCAGGGCTATCCTGAGGCCATGCAGGTGGCTCTTTGGGACGTTTCAGAGAATTTTAAAATGTATTGGGGCCAACGTCTTGTCAACGTGATGCGCCCTCTGCACGAAATATATTTGTCATTGGGCGAGGAGGCTTAGGCATTGGAACAACCAGTCGCATTATACGAAGCGTTTGATAAGAGTAAAATCGCGGCATTGCCCCGTGTGCAATTTACCGGGCGCATTGTTGTGGTGAACACAGCGGCTTCAGCACGCCGGGCTGTTGATGTCCTGCTTCGGCAACCTATCATAGGAATAGATACAGAGACCCGTCCCTCGTTTAAGAAGGGTTTAAACCACAAGGTAGCCCTCCTGCAAGCGGCGACACGCAACATCTGCTTCCTTTTCCGCCTGAACAAAATAGGCACACCCGATTGTTTGCTGCGGTTACTGGCAGATAAACGGCAGCTGAAGGTAGGTCTGTCACTCAAAGACGACCGTCACATGTTACATGAGCGGGCTGATTTCGAAGATGGCCGTTTTGTGGATTTGCAGGATTATGTCCGTCAGTTCGGAATTGTAGATATGAGTCTTCAGAAACTATTTGCCAATGTCTTCGGCAAACGTATATCTAAAGGAGCCCAACTTACCAATTGGGAGGCCGCAGATCTGACAGAGCGTCAGCAACGTTATGCGGCCACTGACGCATGGGCGTGTGTCTTGCTCTATGAACGTTTGGAGCAATTAAAACATTCGGGTAACTATCTCATGATTCCGCGAGTGTCATACGAACATCTTTTAGAACAGGTGGTCAAAGATTTGTTAAATCAGCTGGCTTGGTGCCGCAAGGAACAATATTAAATAAGGTAGGCAATGTATAAGAATCTTTATTTGAAACGTGGTAAGGATGCAAGTTTGCTTCGCTATCACCCATGGGTGTTTTCGGGTGCGGTAGCTCGTATGGATGACGGCTTAACAGAAGGAGAAATCGTGCGAGTGCTTGATGTGAACGGTTCTTTTTTGGCTTTGGGACACTTTCAGATCGGTTCCATTATGGTGCGTATCCTTTCTTTTGAGGACCAAGTCATAGACGGCACATTTTGGCGCAAACGTTTGTCGCAGGCCCTTGCGGTTAGGCGCAGTTTGGGCTTACAACGTGAGGATAATGATATCTATCGCTTGGTTCATGGCGAAGGTGATGCCATGCCGGGCCTGGTTATTGATGTCTATGGTAAAGCTGCTGTGATGCAGGCCCACAGTGTCGGCATGCATCTTTGCAGAATGGACGTGGCAGAAGCCTTGTCGGATGTGATGGGCCAGACTTTAGAAGCGGTATATTATAAAAGTGACACAACACTACCGTACAAAGCAAACCTTGAAAGCGAGAATGGCTATCTGATAGGAGGAAATGCAGCGGCTATTGCCGTGGAAAACGGTCTGAAATTCCACATTGATTGGCTTAAAGGGCAAAAAACCGGTTTCTTTGTTGACCAACGTGAAAACAGAAGTCTGCTTGAGCACTATGCAAAAGGGAGAAAAGTGCTCAATATGTTTTGTTATACGGGCGGTTTCTCGGTCTATGCTCTCCGCGGAGGGGCTTCCGAAGTACATTCAGTGGACAGTTCGGAACGCGCCATTGAAGTTACGGATTCTAATGTGGCACTTAATTTCCCCGATGTCAAACATCATAAATCGCATGCCGAAGATGCATTCAAGTATCTGCAGAATATGAACAGCGATTATGATCTTATCGTACTTGATCCCCCTGCGTTTGCCAAACATAAAGATGCCTTGCGAAATGCACTCAAAGGTTATACCAGGCTCAATGCAAAAGCGTTTGAGAAAATCAAACCGGGCGGCATCTTGTTTACCTTCAGTTGTTCTCAGGCCGTGAATAAGGAACAGTTCAGACTGGCTGTGTTTACGGCTGCCGCACAAAGCGGACGCTTTGTCCGAATTCTTCACCAATTGCATCAACCTGCGGATCATCCCATCAATATTTACCATCCTGAAGGTGAATATTTGAAAGGACTGGTCTTATATGTAGAGTAGTAATAATTGGGAAAAGAAAAATTTTAGTGCAACTTTTTTGAAAAAAAATTGTTTTAATGAGTAGAACTTTGTAATTTTGCAACGTTTTCATGGTATTAGATTTAAGGTTAGTAAAGATTGGTTGTCGTGAGACAATCAATTTTTTGTTTTTATACTATTTGCAGCCTTTTAGCGTTATCATAATATAAACAAGTACAATGCAGTGGACTGACCGAAACAAGCAAATAAAATACATGTTAATTGTAGCTGCCGTTATAATAGCGGCAGTTTCATTGGTGTTTTCGCATGTTTTGGTGAAAAACCTGGAAGAAGAAGCCAGGTCGAAGATGAGCGTCTGGGCCGAGGCTATGCGTTCACTTAATACCGCTGATGACAATACGGACCTGAACCTGGTGCTGAAAGTAATCAACACTAACACCACAATACCAATTCTGGTGTTAGATGAAGAGGGCCATGTCATGGATTCCCGCAACATTTCAAAACATTATGAAAATGCAGCAGACTCTTTAGCATATTTAGAGCGTTGTCTCTCAAAAATGCGTAAAGATGGAAACTCCATTAAAATCACCCTAGACCCACAAGAGGCATCCGATAGCGTAAGTGAAAAATCTGTGGAATATCTTGAAATTTTGTACGAAGACTCTGTGACCCTGCGTCGTTTGGCTGTATTCCCATATATCCAACTTGGTGTGGCCGCTATTTTTGTATTAACGATTGTATTTGCCTTATTGAGTTCAAAACGTGCGGAACAAAATCGCGTATGGGTAGGTCTGTCGAAAGAAACAGCCCATCAACTCGGTACACCTATATCATCGTTGATGGGATGGACGGAGATATTGAAGGAAAACTACCCAGAAGATGCAATGATACCAGAGCTGGAGAAAGATGTGAACCGCTTGAATCTTATTGCCGAGCGTTTTTCAAAAGTCGGATCGCAGCCGGAATTCAGAGAAGAGAACCTATGTGATGTCTTGTGGCGTGTGGTGGATTATATATCGCTGAGAAGTTCCGACAAAGTGAAAATTGTTTGTAATTTCCCCTCTACACCTGTTATGATATCCATGAGTGCATCTCTTTTCGAGTGGGTAATAGAAAATTTGTGCAAGAACGCAATAGATGCAATGTCTGGTCGTGGGCAAATCATGTTGACAGTTCACGAAATAACAGGTTTTGTAATCATTGAAGTTTCAGATACAGGAAAGGGTATAGCAAAAAATCATTTCAAGTCCGTATTTGAACCCGGTTATACTACAAAAAAACGTGGCTGGGGTTTGGGACTCTCGTTAGCAAAGCGAATTGTTGAAAAATATCATAAGGGGAAAATCTTCGTAAAAAGTTCTGAAATAGGAAAAGGAACAACTTTTCGTATTGAATTACGGAAATGATTTTGCGTATTTCAATTAAAAATAGTAACTTTGCACGCCAAACGAGTGGAATATGCCCTATCGTGTTGATTTGAATGCCATCGGAAAGGAACAAGTGTCGTTTGATTTTAAAATAGACGATACATTCTTCTCGGCTCTTGAACAAGCTATTGTAAAAGAAGGCGATTTGTTGGCTCATGTGGAGATTTCGCCTAATGCAGGTAATTCATATCAATTACAAGTGGGCGTTGAAGGCTATGTAGTGGTTCCTTGCGACCGCTGTCTTGAACCTATGTCGCTGAATGTCTCTGTACGGCAAGACGTGAATGTAGAAACAGCGTCAACAGATCATGATGCGAGCGTAGATGCTGTGGTTGCCGAAAAAGATGGCTCACTGGATTTAGCCCCGCTCATATATGATTTTATTGCTTTGGCTATTCCAATTCAGCATATGCATGCTGAGGGTGAATGTGATGTAGAAATGATGAATAAGCTCAATAGTTATATGGTTTATTAACCTTGACCGAGAGCTCTGAACGGATAATAATAACTAAAAATACATTTAAAATGGCACATCCTAAAAGAAGACAATCGAAAACAAGAACACTGAAGAGAAGAACCCATGATAAGGCCGTAGCACCTACATTGGCTAAGTGTCCAAATTGTGGCGAATGGCACGTATATCACACTGTATGCGGAGCATGTGGCTATTACAGAGGTAAACTGGCCGTTGAACAGGAAGTTGTAGCCGAATAAAAAAGGTTATGGGAAAAATTCGTGCGGTCATTACCGGCGTCGGAGGCTACGTTCCCGAATATGTTCTGACGAATGAAGAACTTTCGCGAATGGTAGACACGAGTGACGAATGGATAATGACACGTATTGGCGTTAAAGAACGCCGAATTTTGAATGAAGAGGGACTTGGTACAGGTTACATGGCCCGTAAAGCCGCCAAACAATTGATGGCGAAGACAGGATATGACCCTGATTCCATTGATTGTGTGATTGTGACCACGTCAACTGCAGACTACCATTTCCCATCTACTGCATCAATCGTATTAGGTCACTTGGGCTTGAAGAATGCTTTTGCATTCGACGTTTCAGCTGCGTGTTGTGGTTTCCTATATACGATGGACTTGGCTGCAGCAATGATTGAAAGTGGACGGTATAAGCGTATTATGGTAATCGGTGCTGATAAAATGTCTTCAGTTGTCGATTATACAGAGCGCGCAACGTGTCCTATCTTTGGCGATGGCGCAGGTGCTGTAATGGTAGAGCCTTCTGAGGACGAAAGTCTCGGTTGGCAGGATTCCATTATGCGAACAGATGGTAAAGGTCTCCCATTCTTATGTCTCAAAGCCGGTGGGTCTGTGTGTCCTCCTTCATATTTTACGATTGACCACAAGATGCATTATATCCATCAGGAAGGTCGCACCGTTTTTAAATATGCTGTGACGGCAATGAGCGATTTAACGGCAGAGATAGCACAACGTAATGGTTTGAACAATGAAAACATTGCGTGGGTTATTCCACATCAGGCTAACGTTCGCATAATTCAGGCTGTGGCTCATCGTCTTGAATTGCCTATGGAGAAGGTTATGCTCAACATCCAGCGATATGGTAATACCAGTGCAGGTACATTGCCGCTTGCTCTTTGGGATTATGAGAAGCAACTAAAGAAAGGTGACAAGTTAGTGCTGACTGCTTTTGGAGCAGGATTTGTTTCCGGAGCAGCATATATGACTTGGGCATACGATGGTGCTTCTGTTGAGAAATAATATTCTGTTCATTTAATCATAAAACGCATCTCTTGAGAAACTGATGCGTTTTTTTGACATTTATACGGTATGGCATTTAAGTCAGGTTTTGTTAATATTGTAGGAAATCCTAATGTCGGTAAATCTACACTGATGAATTTGTTTGTCGGTGAGCGTATATCCATTGCCACGTTCAAGTCGCAGACAACCAGACACCGCATTATGGGCATTGTAAACCAGGATAACTGTCAGATTGTTTTTTCTGATACTCCTGGAGTGCTTAAGCCGGTTTATAAACTGCAGGAATCAATGCGCAATTTCAGTGAGATGGCATTGACCGATGTAGATATATTGCTGTATGTCACCGATGCTGTCGAAGATATCGAAAAGAATCAAGACTTTATTGATAAGGTGAATTTCTTGAAGGTACCTAAGTTGATTTTAATCAATAAAATTGACCTGATTGATCAGAAAAAACTCATACAGTTGGTTGACATATGGAAAGCGAAGATTCCCGACGCTGAAATTTATCCTGTTTCCGCCAAAGCAAAATTCAACGTTGACAATGTGATGCGTCGTATTAAGGAACTTCTGCCTGAGAATCCGCCCTATTTTGAACAAGACCAGTTGACGGATAAGCCGATGCGTTTCTTTGTTTCCGAAATCATTCGCGAGAAAATACTGCTTTATTACGATAAAGAGATACCTTATTCTGTCGAGGTTGTAGTTGAAGAGTACAAAGATGAAGATAAACTCGTGCGCATCGGAGCTGTAATTTATGTTGAGCGTGACAGCCAGAAAGGCATCATTATTGGACATGGCGGTGTTGCCCTGAAGAAAGTGTCATCTGAAGCCCGCAAGTCATTAGAACGATTCTTGGATAAGAAAGTTTTTCTTCGTATTTTTGTCAAAGTGGACAAGGACTGGCGTAACTCAGACAAAGAATTGAGTACGTTTGGTTATAATTTGGATTAATCTGATATAAGTTATCATATATATGGAAAATTTGGTAGCAATAGTGGGTCGCCCCAATGTAGGTAAGTCAACGCTGTTCAATCGTCTGACCAATACACGCCAAGCCATCGTTAGCGATGAAGCAGGTACCACTCGCGACCGCCAGTATGGTAAAGTGGAGTGGTGTGGTAAGGAATTCTCCATCGTGGATACAGGTGGCTGGGTGGTAAATTCAGATGACGTGTTTGAAGATGAGATACGCAAGCAGGTAATTATAGCTACGGAGGAATGTGACGTCATATTGTTTCTCGTAGATGTGACTAACGGCATAACAGACTTGGACGACCAAGTGGCTGCAATCCTTCGCCGCTCAAAGAAACCAGTTATTCTGGTTGCCAATAAGACGGATAATAACGCCCAACGCTATGAAGCTGCCGAGTTTTACAGTTTTGGTCTGGGCGAACCTTTCTGTGTGTCTTCCTTAACGGGAAGTGGCACGGGCGACCTGCTGGATGAAGTGGTATCAAAACTGCAAGATGTGCCCGAAGAAAAGATTCAGGAGGATTTACCCAAGTTTGCCATTGTCGGACGTCCCAATGTGGGAAAAAGCAGTCTGATTAACGCTTTTATTGGAGAGGACAGACATATTGTAACAGATATAGCTGGAACGACGCGTGACTCTATTTATACACGCTACGACAAATTTGGTTTCGACTTCTATTTGGTTGACACGGCCGGTATCCGTAAAAAGAACAAGGTAAACGAAGATATTGAGTATTTTTCTGTGATGCGTTCTATCCGGGCTATAGAAAACTCCGACGTATGCCTGCTTTTGATTGATTCGCAACGGGGCATAGAAGCTCAGGACATGAACATATTCCAACTCATACAGCGCAATCAGAAGAGTCTGGTGGTCTTTGTGAACAAATGGGACATAGCTGTGGAAAAATCTTCGGCAGCTATCAAGACCTTTGAGGCTGCTATTCGCAACCGGATGGCTCCCTTTGTGGACTTTCCCATAGTTTTCGGTTCTGCACTGACTAATCAGCACATCTATCGTGTACTTGAAAAAGCCAAGGACGTATATTTGAACCGGAAGAAGCGGGTTGGCACGACGCGTCTCAACGAATACATGCTGCCACTCATAGAAGCATATCCCCCTCCTTCGGTTAAGGGAAAGTATATCAAGATAAAATACTGTTCACAGTTGCCAAACACGAAGATTCCTTCGTTTGTGTTTTATGCAAACTTGCCTCAATATGTGAAAGAGCCCTACTACCGTTTCCTTGAGAACAAGATACGCGAACAATGGGACTTCTGTGGAACGCCAATCAACATTTTTATCCGTCAGAAATGAGGCTCTTTTCTTTGTTTCTTTGTCTTACGTGCCTCTTGGTTGCGTCGTGTGGCAGGCATAAACCTGTTTCTAAACATGAAAATCCAGATAAGGCGGCGATACACTACATGCAGCTGTTGGTAAATGAAGATTACGGCGCCTATGTCAGCGGCATGCTGTCGTGTGACAGTGCTTCGGAGCAATATAAGCGGAATATGGCGGTTTTGTTGAAGCAGATGACGGCGGAACTGAAGCAATCGGGGGCTAAAGTTAAATCTGTTTCGTGCGACAGCTGCGATGTCAGCAATGAAGGCGAGCGCGCCAAAGCTTATGTAGCAGTATCATTTGCCGACGGCAAATCTGAGACGGTGGTTGTGCCGTTAATTTGGTCTGGCAAGCGTTGGCGGTTATACTAAAGGCCGTTTGTGCTGAACTAAGTTTGAAATAAGAAAACACATGTCCGATATAGTTCATTCTATGTCGGACATTGTTTATAAATAAGCCCACATAACTTTTCGCTACGTGGGCTTGATGTGTGTGGGGCAGGAGAAAGAATCAGTCAATAATGGCTTCCTTCTCAATGTCTTTGAAATACTTGTATGTACTTACTTTCAATTCGTCCGTAGAGGCCTCGTCACAAACCACAATGCCGTGACGGTGCATCTGAAGACAACTTATGGTCCACATTTGTGTGATGCTGCCTTCAACTACAGCCTGTAACGCGCGGGCTTTGTTGTGCCCGTTGCAAAGTATCATGACTTCATCGGCAGACATGATGGTGCTGACACCGACTGTAAGGGCGTGTTTGGGCACTTTGTTTACATCGTTGTCAAAGAATCGGGAGTTGGCTATCACGGTGTCGGTGGTCAGTGTCTTGATACGTGTACGTGATGCAAACGAAGAACCGGGCTCGTTGAAAGCAATGTGGCCATCGGGACCGATACCTCCGATAAAGAGGTGGATACCTCCGTATTCGGCAATCTGACGCTCGTAGTTCTGGCATTCTTCTTCAAGATTCTCGGCATTGCCATTGAGGATGTGGATATTTTCCTTGGGACAGTCAATGTGGTTGAAGAGATTGTCAAACATGAAATAATGATAGCTCTGCTCATGGCTTTCGGGCAGGCCGACATATTCGTCCATGTTGAAGGTAACCACGTGTTTAAAACTTACGCGACCTTCTTTGTATGCCTTAACTAAATTACGGTACATGCCGACTGGGGTCGAGCCGGTGGGAAGTCCAAGTACGAACGGGTTTTCAGCCGTTGGATTGAAACGGTTAATCTTTTCGATGACGTGTTCTGCGGCCCATTTTGAAATAGATTCGTAATCTTTCTGTATGATAACTCTCATAGGTCTATAATTTATGGTTTATACTAAAATTTTCTCAAAGTTATACGGGAATAGCTGCTTTGTAACTCCATGGCTTCGTCGGTTAATTTCATGACATGAAAGGTTTGTTCTTTTCCAATAAAGCCGATGGAAGTGAGCACAAGCGTGTCAGGCCCGGTAAACAGCGAGTCCGTTGTGCGGTAATGGTAATAAAAATCGTAGAATGTCAATGCTCCGCCTTCATGTTTGAAGCGTGAGATGACGGTATTTGTTTCTGGTAATTTCAGTTTGTTACATACAATCTGTGCTAAATCGAGTTGGAACGAGAGATAAGCACGCTGGTCCTTTATATTAACCAAAGAGTCGTAGGCTCCTCCACGATTGAAATTTACAGTCATGATTTGCCACATGCCATCGAGTTTCCCGTTCTTCGGATGTTTGTCGCAGCTGTATGTGAGTAGCGACATGGCAATGATAGTGAGTATTGTAAATTTCCGCATGTTCAGTTTAATGTTTTAGCCATCCTTTTGAACAGAATGTAAGTTGAAAACCGGTGTTGTTTCCTATAAGATTTCCACGGTCAAATCCGAATCCCAACCGGATACTATTGCCTCTTGTGTCCCAACTGCCTATGTGGGTAGGGGAGTAGGTGAGTTCAGCCAGGAAAGATGTGTTGTACTTTTTGTCATCGAAGGGATGCTGGTACGTACCAAGGTTGGTTGAATATGTATAGAGCAGTCGGTAATGTAGTTCTTTCATTGGGTCGCCGGCAAGTCCGACATGGTGCGCAATAAACCGGTTATTGGCAAAATTAAGTCTGTGATTCTTGTTGTAAAGTTGGGCAATGTAAAGGGGATTGCCAATAGCCTGTCCCCAATGTTGCCAACCGGTGTAAAGATTATGGTTGTAGTAGTTGTCAACTGCACTTATCTGGTCTGAAACAGCCTCTGTGTGGTCATGGTAGATTGGTCCGGATTGGTCGGTCGTGTGGATGTATTCGTAAACAAGCGACGTGGCAATTCGGTTCTTTGGCAGAGTGATTTCGCCACCAAGTAATCCGTCTTTCCAACCATATTGTAGAAAAAGTTGTGAGTGATCTTCGAAATAGTGGTCGAAATATAGTCTGACTTTGGCTTCATTTGGCAATTTATAACTCAAACTCATTAGCCAGCTACCTACGGTATTGCCTTGCGCATTATCATATCCGGCATCTGTAGGGTCACTCCCGCCGGCATAAATGGCTTTGAAGAAATCTTTGAAGCGTTGATGCATCTTGATTCTCTTCAGGTCAGTCTGATTGTAATTGTGAATAGTGCCGCCGAATTGGTTTGACCATTCGAAACCGCCTTCATAGACAAGCGGGAACCGCTCTTCGTCGCCCACACGTAGATATAGTGCTTGGTTATGCAGCCAATGCCTGCTGGTATATCGCGTGTCTTCTGCTGCAAAGTGTCTTTGCCAACGCCAATCAGTGGTCATGCCATAGCCAAATCGGAACTTCAAACCGATCAGATTGTTATCCTTCAGTATATTTACGTATTCAGGAGTTTCAAGGCTGATTTCGGGTATCGGCCGTGAATTTATGCCGAAAGTTTGACCGCCTGAACTCAATTCATTATTCTTTAATTGTGCCTTACGTTGTTTACTGCCAACAGAAAGGGTGAGTTTCCGGAACTGCAGGTCACCATAAAGCTGCTGAATAATCAATGTGGATGAAAAATTGTAGGCTACAGCCAGGTCTGCACCATACTTAAGCCACCAGTCGCCTGAGTTTCCAAGCACTGTTTGCCCGGTGATACCACCCTTAATTAACCCGTTGTCGTCTTTAATGCTAGAAAGACCATATTTGTTCGCATTAAGCCATAACGGATTCTGACCGTGTCCGAACGTAATTTGGCGGTCAATGTGATATGTCAGACCCTCATCATTTTCTTCCTGCGAATAAGCATCGTGACAGAATGATATGAAAAGGACTGAGACAAGTATGAGACTACGGATGCAGTTCACAATTTTACTTAGCGTAATTAACGGCTCTGGTTTCTCTGATTACAGTGATTTTAACTTGGCCCGGATAGGTCATTTCGTCTTGTATTCTCTTGGCAATGTCGGCACTCAAATCTACGATCTGCTTGTCATCAATTTTATCAGCGCCAACAATTACGCGCAACTCGCGGCCGGCTTGAATGGCATAGGTCTTGGTTACTCCAGGATAGCTCATTGCTATGTTCTCCAAGTCATTTAGGCGTTTGATATATGCCTCAACGATTTCTCTACGTGCCCCTGGGCGTGCTCCACTTATGGCATCGCATACTTGTACAATGGGTGCAAGAAGAGTTGTCATCTCCATTTCGTCGTGGTGAGCGCCTATAGCGTTGCAGATGTCGGGTTTTTCCTTGTACTGTTCCGCTAATTTAGCACCGTATAAGGCATGTGAGAGGTCTGTTTCTTCGTCAGGAACTTTTCCGATGTCGTGTAAGAGTCCGGCTCGTTTGGCCTTCTTTGGATTAAGTCCAAGTTCGGCAGCCATTACAGCACTTAAATTTGCTGTTTCTCTTGCGTGTTGCAACAGATTTTGCCCATATGAGGAGCGGTATTTCATTTTTCCTATGATACGAATCAGTTCTGGATGAAGTCCATGTACGCCTAAGTCGATGGCTGTGCGCTTACCGGTTTCAATTACCTCCTCTTCAACTTGTTTTTTGACCTTTGCTACCACTTCTTCAATGCGGGCTGGATGAATACGTCCGTCGGTTATGAGTTGATGGAGTGCCAGACGGCATATTTCACGTCTGATGGGGTCGAAGGCTGATATGACAATGGCTTCGGGGGTGTCGTCTACTACGATTTCCACACCTGTTGCAGCTTCCAGGGCACGGATGTTGCGTCCTTCTCTACCGATTATGCGGCCTTTTACCTCGTCGTTGTCTATATGGAAAACGGTTACACTGTTTTCTATTGCTGCTTCTGTGGCTACACGTTGTATGGTTTGGATGACGATTTTCTTGGCTTCTTTGTTTGCAGTCATCTTTGCATCGTCCATTATCTCGTTGATGTAGCTTTGGGCGTCGGTTTTGGCTTCATCTTTGAGGGATGTAATGAGTCGTTCTTTGGCTTCTTCGGCGGACAATCCGCTTATTGTTTCGAGTTTTTCGCGCTCCTGGAGCTGCAGTTTGTCAAGTTCCTCTTGTTTATGTAGGATTACTTGTTGTTGCATCTCCAATGAGTTTTGGAGTTTGTCCTGTTCGTTTTTACGCCTAGTTATGGCATCTTGACGCTGATTGAGACTCATTTCGCGCTGTTTCAGTTTATTCTCAACCTGAAGTAGTTTGCTGTTGCGTGCCTGTACTTCTTTTTCGAGTTCAGCTTTTTTGTTGAGGAATTCTTCTTTGACTTCAAGCAGCTTTTTCTCCTTGAGCGTTTTTGCATCTCGTTCCGCTTCAGAGATCATTTTGTTTCGTTTTCCGCTCAGTATGAATTGGAATATTCCGAAGCCGATGGCAAGCCCGACAACGAGGCTTACGGCAATTGCTATAATCATTACACTGTTCATTTGTTGGGTTTTGTTTGGTTTATATCTGGTTAATAATTCTCTATGTCCGATTTGGTTTTTTCTATATCTGATTTATTGTTTTCTGTTCAGTCTGTGGTTTTGTCAATTTTTTTGATAAGTTCCTCCAGGCGCTTGTCTATGTTCTTTTCGTCCACCAGATGTACGGTGATGTCGAGCAGGGCCATGGTCAAGTAGTCTTCCTGGGTTTGGTCGGCAAATCTGTTCATGTATGTCTGCAGTTTCTGGTTGATTAGCTTTTCTGCAGTGCGGTATACTTCCTCTCTTTCGCGGTCGATGTTGAGGGCGAAGGTTTTTGAGCCGAAGGTTAGTTTTATGGACAAGATGTTGCTATTGCTGGGCATGGTTTTTGTTTTATACACTCATGAGAGCGATGCATTTATCTATTTCTCGGATCAGTCGGGATAGGAGTAGCCGTGTTTCTTTTGCGTCATTGTTCCCTAGTACAAGGGCTTTGGCTTTTTTCAGATTGCCCATGTTCTCGCTGAGGGCGTCGTTTTGTTCTTTCAGCAGGCGGTTTTGTTGTTCCAGGGCCTGTAAACGTACTCCCATGGCCTGATGGCGTTCCAGCAGACGGTTCAATTTTACTTCAAGTTCGGCTATTGTTTTTTCCCTGCCTTCCATGTGGGTCGCTTTAGAGGATTTGGCTCCGTTTTGATGGGTTTACTTGGTTTCCGTGTCTTTCCTGCGTGGTTCTTTCTTGGCGAGGAGTACGATTTTCCACGCATATTCGGTCATCCATTCCGGGCTATAGAGCAGGCGACGTTGCATTTGGCGTAGTCCGACGGCCAGTTTGCGTTGGCTTTCGTCTTTCCAGTCGTCTTTTTCCATGATGTTCTTCACACCATCGGCCACTACGCTTCTGAGAGTCTTTTTGAAAATGGCCGGGATACGCAACTTAACCTGCATAGTGTTGGTTAAAAGGGTAAGCAGGTCTTGGCTGAAGCCTTGGAACATGTAGAGATAGCTCTGCATTTCATTGAGATTGCGGCAGTTTTTCTTGATACTCTCGTCAATTTCTTTGAAGAAGTCGTCCTTTAAGCCGTAGATTTCGCCGAGCATCTTGCGGCAACGGGTTTTTTCATTCAGACCTAGCCGGTTGTTGACGGTAGGTACTTTCAGCGTTTGTTTGAAAACGCGCAGGTCAGGCAGCATGTTGAGGTTAGTAATGCCTACCTTGTTGGCGATAGAGGCTTGAAAATAGACACGTATAAGGGTCATGAAGTCTTCCATGCCTCCAGTCCTCAGTTCATTGCCGGCCTTATCCCTGTTAAATAACTTTTGTAGCAAATTCATTTCCAGTTTATTTTCTTTCTTCTCCGTTTGACTGTGACCCGCTGGGGACCTGGTCTGAGGAGTCGTATATATAATGTGCAAAGATAAGGAAATCTTCTCAAATTTCCCGAATGTTTCGATTAAAAAGAAAGATTTAATTTAATAAAGGTGGGTTTTGCGCTGAAAATTAGAGGGACTTGCCGTCGGTTTCGGAGTCTTCCAATTCTTGCTGCTGCATTTTACTGAAGTCCTTTTTGCGCAAAACGAAGCTGTTTGTGAGATATTTTTCACGCACCACTTGGTTTTCGGCCAATTCTTCGGGAGTCCCGTGGAAGAGTATGCGGCCTTCGAAGAGCAAATAGGCGCGGTCGGTGATGCATAGTGTTTCTTCGACGTTATGGTCGGTAATTAGGATGCCGATGCCCAAATCCTTAAGTTTCCAAACGATGTATTGGATGTCTTCAACGGCAATTGGGTCAACGCCTGCGAAGGGTTCGTCGAGCATTATGAACTTTGGGTCGATGGCCAGGCAACGTGCTATTTCCGTTCTGCGGCGTTCTCCGCCTGAGAGTCTGTCTCCGAGATTTTTGCGTACCTTTTGCAGTCGGAATTCGTTGAGTAAACTCTCAAGTTTCTCCTTTTGGTATTCCAGCGGCTTGCCTGTCATTTGCAGTATGGAGGCGATGTTGTCCTCCACAGTCATTTTGCGGAATACTGAAGCCTCTTGCGCAAGATATGCAATGCCTGCACGGGCGCGTTTGTAGACAGGAAAATCGGTTATCTCAAGGTCGTTGAGGAATATCTTGCCTCCGTTGGGTACGATGAGGCCTGTTGTCATGTAGAACGAGGTGGTTTTGCCTGCGCCGTTGGGACCTAGGAGCCCGACTATTTCGCCTTGTTTCACGTTAAAGCTGACTTCATTCACTACGGTTCGTTTACCGTAGCGTTTGATGAGGTTTTCGGTACGCAGCACTTGTTGTTTTTCCTCGTTTGGTTCCATTTGGTCTGTTTTGTGACGCAAAAATACAAAACCTTGTTCACTAAAGGGGCTATTTCCACGGATTTTTTCTTAATTTTGCCTTGAATTTCAGAATTGATACCGACGATGCTTATTTACCGATGGCTTTTGGCGCTGGGTGAATACCTGAAACTGATGGGCAGAACGTTGACCGTGCCTGACAGGTTGAGGATGTTCGGGCGTAAGTATTATAAGGAGATTACGCAGCTGGGCATCAACTCTGTGGGTATCGTGCTGCTGATATCTTTCTTTATCGGCGCCGTCATTTGCATTCAGATAAAGGTGAACATACAGAGTGCGTGGATGCCTTTGTGGGTGGCCGGATACACGACCCGCGAGATTATGCTCCTTGAGTTCTCTTCCAGTATCATGTGTCTCATACTTTCGGGCAAGGTTGGTTCGAATATTGCTTCTGAACTGGGCACTATGCGCGTGACGCAACAGATTGACGCGCTGGAAATCATGGGTGTCAATTCGGCCAACTACCTTATTTTGCCCAAGATTTTGGCCATGCTCACCGTTATCCCGTGTCTGGTTACGTTCAGTGTGGCTTCCGGTATTGTCGGAGCCTATGCCACGGCTTACATAGGCCACATCATTACGCCTTCAGACCTTACGGCGGGATTGCAGCACGACTTTTCGCAGTGGTTCTTCTGGATGGGTGTCATCAAGTCGTTCTTCTTTGCCTTCATCATCTCCACTGTGTCGTCTTATTACGGTTATACGGTGCGCGGTGGCAGTGTTGAGGTGGGCAAGGCCAGTACGGACGCGGTGGTTACCAGCAGTGTGCTGATTTTGTTCTCAGATATGTTCTTAACCCATTTGCTTTCGTAGCGCCACATGATAGAAGTAAGGAATTTAAGCAAATCTTTTGCCGACAAGCAGGTGCTTTTCGATATCAGTACCGCTTTCGAGAATGGCAAGACCAATCTCATAATAGGCCAGAGCGGTTCCGGTAAAACGGTGCTCATGAGTTGTCTCGTCGGTCTGCATGAACCTACGGCGGGTGAGATACTTTACGACGGCCGTGACTTTGTTGCCATGTCGAAACGTGAACGTACTCTATTGCGTCGCGAGATGGGGATGCTCTTCCAGGGGTCTGCGCTGTTTGATTCGCTGACTGTGTTGCAGAATGTCATGTTTCCCCTCGACATGTTCTCCACTGACAGCTACAAAGAGCGTATGCGCCGTGCACAATATTGTCTTGACCGTGTGAAACTGGGAGATGCCGGCAACAAATATCCCGAAGAACTCAGTGGAGGTATGCAGAAACGTGCTGCCATTGCGAGAGCTATTGCCATGGGGCCGAAATACCTCTTTTGTGACGAACCTAACTCGGGCTTAGATCCGAAAACGTCGCTTGTCATTGACCATCTGATTCACGATATCACGGTGGAAAACCAGATGACCACCATTGTCAATACCCACGACATGAACTCCGTGATGGGCATCGGCGAGAACATTCTCTTTATATACAAGGGTCACAAGGAATGGCAGGGCAAGAACACCGACATCTCCGCTTCTGACAACCAAAGGCTCAACGACTTCATCTTTGCCAGCGATTTCAGCAAACAGTTGCTTCGTAAGGCGGAGTGAATGTGGGACTAAAAATTTTCCAACTCCTACTTGCTTTTTTTTATAAGCCACATGCTTTTCCCCGGGTGCCTTCTGGTGTCAGGGGGCTCCCATGTATTTGTAGCATAAAAAAAGGTCGGCAATCGCGTTGCAGACCCATGGTAATTCAATATTATATATATGAAACGTTTGAGCCTCTTGTCGGATTCGAACCAACGACCCCGAGATTACAAATCACGTGCTCTGGCCAACTGAGCTAAAGAGGCGGGTGGGTAAGCTCTCTGTATCGCGCTGCTACAACCAACTACCTTTGCTACGGTCAAGTCCTGGAGGATTCGAAGGGAGCTAGCCGTACAGCACTTACCCATTTACGGTGTGCAAAATTACACTTTTATTTTTATATGCAAAAGTTTTGGCCTTTCTTTTTAATCGAAACATTCGGGAAATTTGAGAAGATTTTCTTGCGGTGGCTCCTGATTTTTTCCACAGAGTTGATGCCCGGCTGCGTAATCTCCTTATAATACTTACTCCCGAACATCCACAACCCGAAGGACGGCTAAAGACTGATTAAAGGGCGTTTAGGGCCAGAACAGTTTGAGAAAACCGGCCATAAGCTGATGACGCTGCTTAGGGTCTTTTATGCTTTCGAAGGGTACTCCCATGACGACGGTCTTACCTCGGCTATGTACCGACGCTATGCCTGCTGAAGTGCCGTCAGAATAGGTAAAGGCTGTAAAAGCATCGTTTGACGGAACGATTATGTCCGGTTGGGTGACGGCATAAGTTGACCCGCCAATTTCGCGCTCAAATGCCATTTCAATATTGTTTGTCCTGACTGTGTTTCCGTCTGCCACGGTCTGTCTGCCGGCTGATTTGTAGTGGAGTATGTTTGTAGTAAAAAATATCTCGTCGGCTTTGGTCATGTCGGAAGCCACGTAGGAGCCTGTCAGAATAAGGTTGCCGTGGTTCACATAGGTGGCCAGAAGTTGTTGCAGCTGTTTGCTGAACGTCTTGTAGGGCTTTATGCTGCTTTTGCCGCAGTCTTTCTGAAGTCCCATGATGATATCGACCACCGGATAGGCATTGATGATGACCTTTCCCGATTCTACGGCTTCCATACTGCTTGACGAAAAAGAGAACTGGCCGCATGCTTCTATGGATTTGCCGTGTACGTAGGGGTAATCAAAGGTATTGCCCATCATAAGTTTTCCTTCCCATTCTCCACTGCTGTAACCGTAGGCACCAGCTCCTTCACTGTCGGTCAGAGTAGGGTCAAAATTCAGCTGAGGTCCGCAATATTCAGGAGTAGCCATGTAACTGACGCCGGGGTCACGCATGTTGAAGCCGATAGAGTCGGTTTTCTCTATTGTTTCCGGCCCGCTGAGACGGGTAAATCCGTTTACTATCAAGATTTCTGCCTGTGACTGGCGGGCTTGTCTGACTGATAGAATTTCAGAAGGGAGACTTTCGCCGCCACGGTTGACTGCTGTGACCTTGAAGCTGTAGATGCGGTCGGGCTGAAGGGATATGGTGAGATTGGGGTCTTTCGTATATGTGCCGTTGTCAAAGTCCTGTCCGTCTTTTCTGGTATATACGATGTATCCGTCTGGCTTTGCCGAGGTTTCGAGCGGGTCTTGTGTGGGTTGCCAGCGGAGTCTGGCCTGGTTGTTTCCTATTAGCAAGGCTTGGAATGCGTGTACGGGCAGGGGATGTACGATATAGTTTTCGCCATGTTGGGTTTCGAGAAATCTAAGTAGGCCTTTGTAGATGGCACGTGCCATGAGGAATTTGAAGTTTGGGTCATGGCCGAGTTTCATGTCCTGATAGTTTTGGTGGGAGAGCATTTCGAGTATGGCAGAGGGCACTTCAGGCAATCGGGTTTCGCTGTAGTTGCGGTTGAACCGTTCGCGACGTGTCCAATGTCCCAAGGTGTGTTTCAGATCGTTGTAAACCGAGAGCTGTACTGCGCCTGCGAGGTCGGCAGATACCATTCTGGGCAGTCCGGAAGAGAGTTGTGTGGTTCCGTCGCTGTTTTTCTCGGTATGTATTGCGAGAGTGCCTATGGTAGAGCCGTCATGGGTTTTACCGGCATCGCTATGGATGGCCAGAGACAGTTCCAAGGGTACTCCAAGTCCCGTTTTGGTAGGGTTATACGGGCTTTTGCCACTCAGATGGTTGAGTGCATGGCTACGGCAGTTGATGTCGTCAGCATAATCGTTGAGACCGTCTTTGGTGGAATAGACTTGTTCGGGAAAACCAGAGAGCTGCAGATTATAACGTGCGCCTTCCATGTGACGGGGTAGGCCGCTGAAGTTGTTTTCCGGGATATTGGTGCGGCTGATGTTGCCCATGCCTCCTCCTATCCTTATGGCGTCGGCTGACACGAGGCCTTTGGTGTGGCTCAGGTTGGAGAGTATGATGCAGTTGTCGGGGTTTTGTCCTTTTGAGAAGGAGAAGGTGCCCAGGTAGACCCACGTGCCGCCTCCCATCTGCTGGTTGACGGTGAATTGGGTGCTTATGCCTTTGTGTATGACGGTGTAGCGGGCGTCGTCGGTGCTTTCGGCGAAGGTTTGGTAGGAGATATAGACGGGATAGTGGCCTTCTTCGGGTATCGATGGTGTCCATACGGCGGTGGATTGGGCGTTTGCGTTGCGTACGGTCTCGATTAGTCGGGCGTTGCCTTGGTTAAAGGGGTTTTCCTGGCCGTTATAGTTGTCTTTGTGGCCATATCCGGGTGTGGGAGAGGTTTTCCAGGTTTTTTCCCCGCGTGTTTCTTTGTAGCTGGTGGCTTGGTTGTCGGCGATGACTTCATTGCGTTGCCAGGAGAGTTCACGTGGGCTCCATACGATGGCTCCGCTGTTGCGCAACATGGGAATCAGGTAGGGTGTGACGAAGGATTGTGTCAGCAGGTCTTCACTTGTGCAGAGCAGTCTCGGGCGTTGCCATCGCCAGGTGCCTGTTTCGTGGCTGTAGTATTTGCCGTGACTGGGCCAGATGCAGAGGTGGTGTCCTTCGAGTCCTCTGGTCGGGGTGTGTCTTGAGGTATTTTCCACCCAGGGCCGTCCTTTGTATTTATGGTGTCCCCACTGGCGGCTTTCGTCGGGGTGTTTTCTCAGGCTGTTGGGCACAAGTTCGCTTATTTCCCGGTCAAAACCGTAGACCATGAGGCTCCAGTGGCGGTACGTGTCGGGTATGATTCTGCGCAGGCTTTCATATATTTCTTCCACCATTTGGGGTGTGAACGTCTGTGAGGCGAATCCCTCGTTCCCGTACAGGTGCAGTGTTTTTTTAACGGAATCCACCATGCAGCGGCTCAGACCTGGCTGGAGGGTAGGCCGGTAGTCGGGCTGGCTGTAGTTGAGAAACCAGTTGCCTATTGTCCTTTCCAGGGCCAGGGAGTCGGTTTGCGGCCATACGTCCAGGCACATGGTCAGGGCTATAACGGATGTGAGCAGTCTAATCCCCTTCATCGAGCGCAAACTTTTCAGGTTTCAGGCCTGTATCCTTGAATTGCCGGTAGTAGTCGCTGATTTCCCGCATGTCTTTCTCCAGGTTGCCACAGGGTACTATCCGTTTCGTGCATACGATGCGCTTTCCCGGAAAATCGATACCGTAGAGTTGGATGGGCACGGAGGCTTTTTGGGCGATGAAATAAAAGCCTTTCTTCCATCTGGGATTGACACTGCGCGTTCCTTCAGGCGTAATGGCTATGTGCATGTCGGAGTGTTTGCTGAGCAATTCGGCCAGATAATCCGTCAGATGCCCGTGGCGGCTGCGGTCGATGGGTATGCCTCCTATGCTCTTCAACAACAGTCCCAGCGGAAAGAAGAACCAGCTGCTTTTCATCAGGAAGTACGAGTGCAGGCCGATGCTCCATTTATAGAGGATGGCGATGACGAAATCCCAGTTGCTCGTATGGGGCGCCACACAGATTATGGAGCGTCTCACCTCGGGCACTGTCTTGACCACCTGCCATTTCATCCAGCCGTAGAGCACTTTGCTGAAAAATTTTCTCCGCATCGTCTTTTCCTTATTTAATATACGCGTTTCGGTTTCCGCTTACAGGGTGCGAATTTACGATTTTTTTTTGTCATACACAAAAACGTGCGCCCCGTCACATGGAAGGCGCACGTTATAATCTGCAGCTCTCTGGTTTTCCCGAACAAGTCTATTCCACCAAAGACGGTCTCAACGATTATGCTGTCGGTCTTAGAAGGTGCTTGATCCGGTCAGGGCAGAACAGGAAGAAAGGTGCCGTCGTTGCAGGGGGGAACGGGTCGTCTTCAGCTCCTAGCTGCTTGCCCTCAATCTTTATTCTTACGTGGAGGAGCGCCCGGTTGCCATGAAGAAAGGCGGACATCTCCCGCTGGAGCGCCGCCTTGCTGTAACAAATGAAGAGACTTGTATGTTCTGTATTAACCGCACCGG
>JAEEGL014641225.1_pt1 | contig 22670 bp, 19 predicted proteins | sample 9134231 | NCBI WGS metagenome assembly JAEEGL01 (sample SAMN16246548, study PRJNA631951) | gut metagenome | biome: gut microbiome; feature: rumen; material: fiber-attached | host: Bos | place: Iran: Karaj | collected 2018-10 | reverse complement strand
GCGGTGCCTATGCCGTAAGCGACGGCGTTTGCCGTAATAATATCAAAAAGCTCTTCCCTTTTCTTTTCGGAGAGCTTTTTTGAATCGTTGAGCCCGGGCATTTCAAGGTCGGGCGGCAGAATAACAGCCGCGGCATATACGGGGCCCGCGAGAGGGCCTCTGCCCGCCTCGTCAACTCCGCATATTGCTCTGAAGCCCTTTGCGGCGGCAGCGTTTTCGTATGTACAGTCCATAGTTATTTCCTTATATATTTTTTGTCGTAGGTTGCGGTGAGAATATTGCCGAGATATCTCAGGCCGAAATCGCCGAAGCTGTCGTTTATTCCGTGAAGAGAAGCGAGCTCGCCCGTGTAATCCGAGAGGGGATAGATACGCACTTTTGACATATTCATGCCGTAGTGAGTCACGAGGCCCGAAACGGAGAAGTTCTCAACAGAAACGGTGCGCTCCTCCTTGTTCTTGACAACATCGAAGGTGAGCATACCGCCCAGCAGAAGCTCGGGCTGAGAGGTGCAGGAAACAACGTTGCCCAGCGAATAAACCACAAAGCAGTCGTGTCCTGAGGCTGTCTTTATAACTTCAGCTTCCTGTATGGGGTTCGGATGGGTGCCTATGATGACATCGGCGCCCCAGTCCGCTATTTTTGCCGCGAGCTCACGGCATTCGCCGTCAACCTCTTTTTCAAATTCGTTGCCCCAGTTGGCGCAGACAATGACCACATCTGCCTTTCTTTCGGCGTAAGAGATTTTTTCGGCAAGCACATTTTCCGCTGCGGCGGTGAGTATAACCGCCTGAGAGTCCTCGGGCAGATTGTTGCCGCCCAGGCTTTTTGTGAAGGCAACGAAGCCGAATTTGATGCCGTTTGCCTCTGTCATAGTCAGCTGTGCGGCCTCATCGGAGTTTCTGTAAACTCCGGTTGAAACGATTTCTCTGCTGTCCCAGTAATCAAGGGTGTTAAGCAGGCCCTCCTCGCCGAAATCCAGAATGCGGTCCGTGGCGATGCTGACCACATCAAAGCCGGTTTTTATCAGCTCATCGCCGAGCTCGGGAGGGGCGTTGAATCTGCGGTCTCCGCTTACGGCGTGTGATGAAGAAACGGCTGAGCTCTGAGTGATGATGGACATATCCGCGTTTGAAACGGCATCCTTTATGTTTTCGTAAACGAGAGAAAAATCATAGCCGCCGGTGTTGCTTCTGTCTTTCGCCTGTATGAGCATTTCATCCTGCGCGGTGTTGCTGCCCACGGCAAGCACGGTGGCTTTTGTGAAAATGTTTCCCTCCGACGTGTCCTCCTCTTTATTTCCGGATGTAAAGAAAATAACCCCGACGCAAATTACGTCAAGGAACAGCACGGCACATAAGAATACAGCCAGCACTTTTCTCATTTACTACCGGTCCTTTCTGAAAAATCAGTCGAGAGTTATTTTGCCGAGACGGCCGTCCCTGAATTCGTCCAGGAGCATTACGGCGGCCCTTTCGGTGTCGTATTCGCCTTTGCGCAGGAGCATTCCGCGCTTTTGGGCTATGAGCTCAAGAAGTTCGTAAGGCTCGAGCTCTTCAAAATCCGATATGCCGTATCTCTTTACGAGATTGTCGGGGTAGTTCTTTCTCATAAATGAGAGGAAACTGACAGCGACTTCCTGCACATCGGTGATGTTGTCTTTTACGGAGCCGATGTAGGTGAGCTTGAGCCCTACCTCGGGGTCTTCAAACTTGGGCCACAGCACGCCGGGGGTGTCGAGCAGCTCGATTCCCTGCCCGATGCTGAACCACTGGTTGCCCCTTGTGACTCCGGGTCTGTTTTCAACCTTGGCTCTGTTCTGCCCTGCCATACGGTTTATGAAGGAGGATTTGCCCGTGTTGGGTATTCCGACAACCATTACCCTCAGAGCTTTGCCGCTCATACCTTTTTCGGCGTTCTGGCGGAGCTTGTCCCTGAGCACCTCTCTTACGGTGCTTTGAAATTTATCAAGCCCCTTGCCCGTGTTGCACTGAACCGCTATGGCGGCAATGCCTTTTTCCGCAAAGAGCTTTATGTAACGCGCGGTTGCCTCGTCATTTGCGAGGTCGCATTTGTTGAGAAGCAGAAGCCGCGGCTTGGAGCCTGTTATGTCATCGATTTCCGGGTTCCTGCTGCTCAGCGGCAGGCGGGCATCGGCAATTTCGCACACCGCGTCAACAAGGGGAAGACTCTCCTTTATAAGGCGGCGGGTCTTTGCCATATGACCCGGAAACCAGTTTATATTTGAAATGCTTTCTCTCATATCAGTCTATTTTGAACTGACCGAAGGGCTGAATTCTGAACATCGCTTTGCCCAGAAGATAATCCTCCCTGATGAGACCGACTCTCGAATCTCTGCTGTCTGTGGATTCGTTGCGGTTATCTCCCATCACGAAAACATAGCCCTCGGGCACTGTGAGCGGGCCGGAAAAGTCTTCTCTTTCGTGCACGGGCGCGTTCACATACGGCTCATCAAGAGCTTTGCCGTCAACATAAACTATGCCGAGCGTGAAATCTATATCAACCGTCTGCCCTTCGGTGGCGATTATTCTCTTTACAAGCGTAGGCTCTATATAATCCACCTTTGAGGGCTGGCAGGTGACCACCACATCCCCGGTTTTGGGGCTGAAGGGATAGGCGGAAAGGATAATCCTGTCTTTGTCATTGAGAGTGGGGAACATAGACCTGCCGTTTACTCCGACAGTTCTAAAAATGAAGGAGAAGGCGATTGCCACGATGACGACCGAGGCGACCGCAACGCCGACCGTATCATAGATGAAAGAGCCGCTTTTTGATTTGTTTTTGCTTTCCATAATACTGCCTCACAGTTTCTTTGTTTCCGGGTGGAGCCTGAAAAAGGCTTTGCCGAGCACATAGTTTTTATCTATAAAGCCTACCCGGCTCGATCTGCTGTCAAGGGATTCGTTTCTGTTGTCTCCCATAACGAAGATGCAGCCTTCGGGCACCGTGACGGGAAATTCAATATCGTAGCTTCTGTGGGTGGCCTCTCTGATATAGTCCTCGGTCTGCTTTTCGCCGTTGATATAAACATAACCGTTCACGAAGTCGATATCCACGGTGTCTCCCGCAACGCCGATTACCCTTTTGACCAGGGAGTTGTCTCTCTCCCACGGCTGGGCGAGAATCACGATATCTCCTCTTTCGGGGTTATACGGGCGGGATGTAATCACGATTCTGTCGCCGTCGTTGAGCGTGGGCACCATTGATTCGCCCACAACCCCGACAACGCGGATAATCAGAAGGAAGATTATAAATATGATAACAACCGAGCTTTTGAAAGAATCGAGTATTTCATACACCGCCGCAAGGGGACCGTGAGCCTCCTGCGGAAAAACGGAATAATATACATCGATTTTTCTCTTGTTTTTCATTGAAAATTCACCTGCGTAAATTCAATACAATAATAAAGAGAGGGCTTTTCAAGAAGGGCGTAACAATAAAATATTGTTACGCCCTACCTGAAATTTGTTATCTGATCTGTTCCTTAACCTTGGCTGCCTTGCCGACTCTGTCACGAAGATAATAGAGCTTCGCTCTGCGGACACGGCCGTGTCTGACAGCTTCAACCTTGACAACGTTGGGGGAATGGATGGGAAATACTCTTTCCACGCCGACACCGTAAGAAACACGGCGAACGGTAAAGGTTTCGGAAACGCCGGAACCTTTGCGGGCGATAACAGTTCCCTCGAAAACCTGGATTCTCTCTTTTTCGCCTTCACGAATCTTGACGTGAACCTTGACGGTATCGCCGATCTCGATTACGGGAGCGTCCTGCTTGAGTGAATCCTGCGCGATGAGTTTGAGTGCATCCATAGTGAATAACCTCCGTTTTTTTCAGATGTTCATTCACAAAAAAGCTTCGCCAGAGGAACACCCGTTTTAATTTCACAATTAAATCCCGTCTTCGGCATTTACCTATTGACGGTTAAAATGCCTCAATAATATATCACAGTTTTTTATAAAATGCAAGCATTTTTTCTTTAATAATATTTATATAATCTTTAAGGTGAATCCGCCGGAAAAACAGAGGGCGTACCCTGCCGCGGGGCTGACACATCATCTTGTTGAAAGCAGCCGGCCGGTAAGCATATATTGGGTAAAACCATATACCTTATGTGTGTGCGGAGGATTTTGAAAAAATCATTGAACAGCGGCTTATGTTGTGCTACTATTCTTTCATACAATAAAACGGAGCGGATTATATGGATAAAACGGCAGCAAAGAGAATACCTCTGCTTACAAGAGACAGGAGCTTTTACCTCTCTCTTGTCACTCTTGCGCTCCCCGTGGCGCTTCAGAATCTTATAACCTTCGCCGTAACCTTTGCCGATAATCTCATGGTCAGCTCGCTCGGCGATTCCGCTGTGTCGGGCGTGTATATGGGCGGCCAGCTCCAGACATTTCTGCAGATGTTTTCCGCGGGGGTTGAGGGCGCGATTCTCGTGCTCGCGGCGCAGTATTGGGGCAAAGGAGACAGAGAGAGCATAAAGAGGATTATCGCAATCGGCATTCATTTCTCGTTTTTGTTCGGCGCCGTGCTCACCGCCGTATGCGCTTCTCTGCCGAAACCGGTTATAGGCATATTTACGCGCGACCCCGAGGTGATGGAGCAGGGAGCCGTTTACCTCAGAACGGTATGCTTCTCTTACATTTTCTTCTGTGTCACACAGGCCTTAATAGCCGCTATGAGAAGTGTTGAAGCGGCAAACATCGGGATGATTGTGTCGGCGATTTCGCTTGTAATCAACATAGGGCTCAATTACGCGCTCATATTCGGCAAATTCGGCCTGCCCGCATTGGGCGTCAGGGGCGCGGCAACAGCTACACTCGTTTCGAGGATAGCGGAAACGGCGGTAATAGCTTTCTATGTGTTCCGCGTTGACCGCAGGCTGCGCCTGAAGGCGAGGGACTTGCTTAAGACAGACGCTCTGCTGCGAAAGGATTTCATAAGATACGGGCTTCCTATAGTGGGCGGAAACGTTGTGTGGAGCGTCAATCTAATGTGCAACTCCATTATACTCGGGCGTCTCGGCAAGAGCGTAATAGCCGCCGCGAGCGTAGCAAACAATATGAACTCACTCGCTTATGTTTCCATAACGGGTATGGCATCGGCCGTGGGCATAATCACCGGCAAGACGGTCGGCGCGGGCAAAACGGAAAAGATGAAGGAATACGCCAGAACCACACAGCTCATTTTCTTTTGTGTCGGTCTGCTCACCGGCACGGGGCTTGCCCTGCTGAGAAGGCCGTTCATATCTCTGTTTTCAGGCATTACCGAAGAAGCCGCCGGCTTTGCCCTGCAGTTCTGCACGGTGCTTTCCGTGACAATTATCGGCACGAGCTACCAGATGGCCTGCCTCTTCGGGCTCGTGAAATCCGGCGGAGACATCAGCTTTGTCTTTAAAAACGATATGATATTTGTATTTGGAGTGGTGCTCCCCTCGGCGGCTGTTGCCCTTTACCTCGGCGCGCCTGCCTGGCTGGTTTTTGCCCTGCTCAAGAGCGATCAGATTCTCAAATGCTTTGTGGCGGTATTCAAGATAAACAGCTTCAACTGGATGAAGAATCTGACAAGGGAGAGAAAAGAGGAAGCGCAAAGCAGTGCCGGATAAAGAAAAAAACAGGACTTCGGTTTTATCCGAAGTCCTTATCTTTTGCTCTGAATATTACAGCCACTTCACATCCGTCACATAAATGATTTCGCAGGCGCCGTCGCCCGTGTCGTTTCTCGAGAGGCTTGAGGAGTTGGTGTAGTATTTTCCGCTGCCTGAGCTTGTCGCCTTTAAATTCACGAGATAGCCGATGATTTCTATATAATCGCCGGTCTTTATTTTGCCTATCATCTCTCTCACGCTGTCATCGGCGGGGATGAGATGATTGTTTGATGACTGCCTGCTTACGCCCGAAGACGAGCCCACGGGGGTAAGGTCCACGGAGCCGTCGGTGTACCAGTAGTACCAGCGGCCGGATTGACTCCAGTGGAAGTTTATATCATTGTTGTGCTGCGCAACGCTCCCCCACGCGAGAGCTACATCTTTGGGGGAAAGGGAGTCAAAAACGCCGGTGCCCCGGTAGTTTTTTGTGCTCACAACGAGCGCTTTTATATCATAGCTTGCCTTGAAGGTGATAACGGTATCATAGCCCGCCGCCGTCGTTGTTACTGTGCCCTGAGCCGGGCCCTGAACGGGCTCGGGTATGCCGGAAACGCCCCTGTCGGCAAAGTTGCTTCTGTTGCCGGTTAAGAAAATGAAAAGCGCCACAGCCAGCACAAAAAGAATCACCGCAAGCTTGCTCTTCATTTCTGTTCCTCCGCTGAATCTTTTGCAATATCAAAGGTCAGCACTGCCTTGAACAGGTCGCCGTCAACATCGATTTCAAAGGTGCCGTTCTGAACTTCGGTGAAGCTCTTTGCGATTGAAAGACCGAGCCCGTTGCCGCCGGATGAGCGGGATTTGTCATTGCGGTTGAATCTCTGAAGCAGTTCCTCGGGGCTGAGCGTGATTTTCTGCGCCGAAACATTCTTGATTGAAACCGTTGCCCTGTCGTCGGCTTTTGTCACCTCAAAATATACACGCGTATCGGGCATGGCGTATTTTACGGCATTGCCGATAAGGTTTTCAAATATTCTCCACAGCATGGAGCTGTCGCACATTATCATAATGCTCTCATCGGGGATGCTTATATCGGGGGTAAGGCCCTTTGAGGCAAGCGCGGGAGAATACTCATCTATAATCTGCGAAAGGTACAGGCCTATGTCAAGCGACTCGAAGTTTGCCTGAATCTGACCTGTGGAAATCTTGGAGACCTCAATAAGGCTCTGCAGAAGGTCGTTGAGCTTCTGAGACTGATGGCTGATAACGCCGAGGTAGTTTTTCAGCTCTTCATCGCTGCAGCCGCCGCTGCTCACTATATCCGAATAATTTATAATTGAAGTGAGCGGTGTCTTGATATCGTGAGAGATGTTGGCAATCAGCTCGTTTCTGAGCTGAGCGCTTTTGTTTTTCTCCTCCATCGCTTTTATCATATCGTCTTTTATGAACTCAAAGTCGTTGGAGATTTCTCTGAAATCGCCGAAAAGTATGGTGGTGTCGTCTGAATAGTCAAGATTGCCGTGAGCGAGCTTTTTGCTGCTGACTCTCAGGTGATAGAGGTTTACCGCCATCATAAAGAAAAGAGAGCTGAGTATAAATGTTACCACAAGCTGGAAAACGGCGAAATAAATAAACTTGAATTCTGAGAGCGTACCGCTCTCATGAGTTCTGTACTGGAAGAGGAAAAACAGGGTAACGAGAATTTCAACAAGCGAAATAAGGCCTATTGTGATAAGCACCTTGCCTGTGAAGGGCACCTTGAAATAGCCCTCGTTTTTCTTGCCGCTCTTTTTTCTTATGCCGGCAATGATTTTGAAAATGAGCGTATTTCTGTAAACGTGACCGTACTTGATTCTCGTTGCGAGAGTGATGCTGAAAAGCAGCAGAACCGAGGCGATAATCAGGGCGAGCAGGAGAATGACCGCGTTCCAGAGAACGAGGTTGCTCTGCTTTATGCCCGCAACCGAGGTAAGCACTATCAGCACACCCACGAAGGAGACAATCGCTATCATTATGATAATCAGAAGGTCAAAGGGGATTTTGTCAATGAACCTGTCGGGCTCTTCCTCTTCCTCCCTGCTGCCGGAGCGGCTGCCTATGCTCGCCATTATCATGCCGAGGTCAACTATTGACGCGAGCAGAAACACAACCAGGAGAACGAGTATGGGATATTTTATAAAATCCGCAATACGTATCAGATTATTTGCAAGGTGGTAGCTGTCATTCGCGGGCAGACCGTCGCGCAGATAAACGTGCATTTTGCCGTAGGTTACATTACCCGACTCATCATAGAGGAAAAGCGGCTTTGTATTGACATAAAACACTTCGTTCTGAGTGTCAAAGGTCTCGTTTTCACGCAGGTTTGTGAGCATCAGGTTGCCGGCGAGGTCAACCACCTCAAAGACCACGTTGGAGTTTTCGGTGTTATACCTTATATATACATCGTCATAGCTCTCACCCCTGAGCATGAGCTCGGTGAAATGCTCGATATACTCAAACTCCGAGTTCGTTTTGACCCTCATCGTCTCTCCTACAGCGTACGAGGTGCCCTCGCCCGAGTAGAAGCGGTAATCCGCCAGGCAGTCTATCGCAAGGAACATTGCCACAGCCAGCTCCGCAAGAAGCAGGTAAATGAATACCGCCGTTATCTTGTCGGATATGCTTTTTATCATATATTTCATATCAGTCCAGCTTCTCCATTTTATATCCGTAGCCGAACACGGAAATCAGGTATCTCGGCTGAGCGGGATAAATTTCAATTTTTTCTCTGATGTGTCTTATGTGCACAAGCACGGCGTTTTCGGCTCCGAGCGGGTCCGAACCCCAGACCTGCTTGTAAATCTGCTTCGGCGAAAAGACCGAGCCCGCGTTTTCGGTGAGCATTTTAAGGATTGAAAACTCCGTGGGGGTCAGATTTATCGGCTTGCCGTCAACCTTAACGGATTTTGATTCGTTGTCAATGACCAAAGGACCGTTCACTATGAGGTTGCTCTTTTTTTCACCGCCGTTACTCCCTTTCCAGGAGTTGCGCCTGAGCTGGTATTCCACCCTGGCGGCAACCTCAATCTTATTGAAGGGCTTTGTAATGTAATCATCAACACCCAGGCGGAAAGCCATTCGCTTATCCTCGGCCTCGCTCCTGGCGGTGAGCAGGATAACGGGCACTTCGGAGGTCTTGCGTATTTCGCACAGGGTTTCAATTCCGTCCATTCCCGGCATCATAACATCCATTAATACAAGGTCAATGTCATTTGACGCGAGTATTTCAAGCGCCTGATTGCCGTTATATGCCTCATAGATTGAGTAGTCCTTATTATCGGCGAGCAGATATATTCTCAGAGCTCTTACAATATCTTCCTCGTCATCGCAGATCAGAATGTGGTACATATTTTTTACCCTTTCCTTTCGTTTTAAACAATGCCATTATATTGTATAAAAAACATAAAATCAATCATATTAATGCAATTCAGAGCAAATCTTAATGAAATCTTAATGAGTTGCATAATTGAATCTTAATCGGAGCCGGATTATACTTTAGACAGAACCGATGAGACAGGCGTCCCGTTGAGAAAAAACAAAAAAATCGTCAGAAAGAGGGAAATAGATTATGAAGAACTTTGCATCCGATAAACTTGTGTGCCTGAGCAGCGTAAACGCAAACGGCAAAAAAGACGAAACATACCGCTACGGAGCCACTGAAATCAGCGTATCCGAATTTACCGACCTCGTTGATGACAAAAAGTGTGTCGTTATCACCTTTGATCGCAGCCGCCGCAACAGCAGCTGGAAAAAAGACGTGGCAGACTACTTCGGCGTTGACATCAGCACCTGTGCTTTTGACAAGTACTCGGTTTACGGCAAAGCCGTATAATTCAATAAAGACATTACATCAGTTTCATTCCTTCATTATACAACATAAAACCGGAAGCGCGGCACACACACCGCGCTTCCGGTTTTATATAATATGTATTTTAATCAATAGAACAGCAGGTCGTCATAGGTCGGGAAGGGCCAATACTCCTTGGCTGTGTATTTCTCCGCTTCGTCTGCGTATTTTCTCACTTCCTCCATTTGAGGCAGTATTTCGTCGCGGATGTAGGCGGATTTATCTCTTATGTTGCCGAACTCAGATGCTTTATCCGTGAGGGACGCGAGCTTAACGGCGTTTTCGCACAGAGCGTCAACATCCTTGCTCAGCGCCGCAACAACGGTATTTTCATATTTGCACGGGGCGCCGCAGAACGACGCTTTGGTGAGCGCCATGGCGGCAACATCGCCCGTGAATTTTTCTACCGCGGGTATAATCTGCCGGTTGACCATATCCGTCATAGTCTTCGCCTCTATGAGCACGGTCTTGCAGTAATTTTCGAGCATTATATCGCAGCGCGACTCAAGCTCGACAAGCGAAAAGACCTTGTGGGAGGCGAAGAGAGCCACATTCTTTTCATCAAGCAGGTGGGGCATACAGTCGGCAGTGGTTTTGTAGTTGAGCAGGCCTCTGGCCTCTGCCTCTTTGACCCAGTGCTCGTCATAGCCGTTGCCGTTGAAGATGATTCTTCTGTGGTCGGTTATTGTCTTTTTTATCATCGCGTGCAGGGCTTCCTCGAAGTTTTCAACATTTTCGAGGCGGTCCGCATAGATTTTGAGCGACTCCGCAACAGCGGTGTTTATCATTATGTTGGCGCAGGCAATGGAGTTTGCCGAACCGAGCATACGGAACTCGAACTTGTTGCCCGTGAAGGCGAAGGGGGAGGTCCTGTTGCGGTCTGTTGTATCCTTGGGAAACTTGGGCAGCACGTGCACGCCCAGACGCATTACCGTTTTTTCGGCTCCGCTGTAAGGCTTGTCGTTTTCTATGGCGTCAAGAATGCCGTCGAGCTCTTCGCCCAGGAACATTGAAACTATTGCGGGGGGAGCCTCGTTGGCGCCGAGACGGTGATCGTTGCCCGCGGTGGCCACGGATATTCTGAGCAGGTCCTGATAGTCGTCAACCGCTTTGATAACCGCGCAGAGGAAAAGCAGGAACTGAGCGTTTTCATAGGGCGTTTCGCCGGGGGAGAGAAGATTGACTCCGTCATCCGTTGCGATGGACCAGTTGTTGTGCTTACCGCTGCCGTTTACGCCTTCAAAGGGCTTTTCGTGAAGCAGGCATACAAGGCCGTGCCTGTCGGCCACCTTCTGCATAATCTCCATTGTGAGCTGATTGTGGTCGGTGGCGATATTGGTGGTGGTATATATCGGAGCCAGCTCGTGCTGCGAGGGGGCAACCTCGTTGTGCTCGGTTTTGGCAAGTATGCCGAGCTTCCAGAGCTCCTTGTTGAGGTCGGCCATAAAGGCGGCAACTCTCGGCTTGATTACACCGAAATAATGGTCGTCAAGCTCCTGACCTTTTGCCGAGGAGGAGCCGAAAAGGGTTCTGCCGCAGAAAATGAGATCTTTTCTTTTCTTATATTGCTCTTTGTCTATGAGAAAATACTCCTGCTCCGGACCGACAGACGGGCGCACGCACTTTGCCTTGGTGTTGCCGAAAAGGCGCAGAATGCGCAGAGCCTGCTTGTTGAGAGCCTGCATTGACCTGAGCAGGGGAGTCTTTTTGTCAAGCGCTTCGCCCGTGTAGGCGCAGAACGCGGTGGGAATGCAGAGAGTGTTATCTTTAATAAAAGCGAAGGAGGTCGGGTCCCAGGCTGTGTAGCCTCTCGCCTCAAAGGTGGCTCTGATACCGCCGGAGGGGAAGCTCGAAGCATCGGGCTCGCCCTTTATGAGCTCCTTGCCCGAAAACTCCATTATTATTTTGCCGTCGGCAGTCGGAGCTATGAAGCTGTCGTGCTTTTCGGCAGTAACGCCCGTGAGAGGCTGGAACCAATGGGTATAATGAGTCGCTCCGTTTGAGATTGCCCAGTCCTTCATGGCACCGGCAACTGCGTTTGCAACGGAGATATCAAGACTCGCGCCCTCGTCTATGGTCTTCTTGAGAATACCGTAAACATCGGAGGGCAGATATTTTTTCATAACCTTGTCGTCAAAGACAAGACAGCCAAAGTAATCGGTTACTGTTTCCATCGGTTTCATCCTCCGTGAACATTTATTATCGGGGAATATCGGGGATTTCGGCAAAAATCTCCGCTTTTCTGCCCCTCATCCAGATTGAGGGGTCAAGCAACAGGGTATAGCCGCTGCAGTTGGGAATCACCCAGGAGTGCATGGGAGCCTGAGGCAGGCCGTAAGCGGAAAGCACCGCGGCAATGACGCCCGCGTGAGTGATGACCGAGACATTGAAGACTCCGCTTTTCATCATACCGTCGGCAAGGCTCTCAAAGCAGGCGCAGACTCTTTTGCCGAAGTCCTTGCTTGCCTCTCCGAAAGGAGGAGCGTTTTTGCCCGCGAGCCAGCCCGCAAAATCCTCGTTATCGCGCAGCTCATCGGCGGTTTTATTTTCAAATTCGCCGAAATTGCATTCGATAAAGCCCGGCAGATCAACCGCTTCCCTGTCGGGGTAAAGGATAGCGGCGGTCTCCCTGCACCGTTTCAGCGGAGAGCAGAAAACCGAATCCGCGTAAGGGTAAGGGAAATCATCTTTCATCTGCATGGCGCGCGCGCGGCCCTCCTCGGAAAGGGGCAGATCGGTGTGCCCGATATACCTGCCCTCGCCGGAGCCTTCGTTTTCGCCGTGCCTTATGAGATGTATCTTGTAAGTTCTCATAATTATTACTGAATTGATTCGTAAAGGGCTATATATTCCTTAGCGGATTTGCCCCAGCTGTTGTCGCATTTCATAGCGCGCTCAACGAGAGTTCTGAACAGATCCTTGTCGTAAAAAGCGCCCAGAGCCCTTCTTATGGCGTCGAGCATATCATACGCGTCATAACTCTTGAAGGTGAAGCCGTTGCCCATACCGTCGCCGCTGTCGGTTATGGTATCCTTGAGGCCGCCGGTTTCTCTGACTATCGGCAGAGAGCCGTAGCGCAGCGCGACCATCTGTGAAAGGCCGCAGGGCTCGCTCTTTGAGGGCATAAGGAACAGGTCGGAGCCGGCGTAAATCTTCCTGGCGAGGTCGGGAACAAAGCCGAGACGCAGGCCGACCTTGTCGGGGAAAGCTCCCGCGAGAGCGCGGAAATACTCTTCATATTCCCAGTCGCCCGAGCCGAGCACGATGAGCTGCATATCTGCCGCCGCAAGCTGATCCCACATAATTCTCTTGACAAGGTCAAAGCCCTTATGAGAAACAAGGCGCGAAATAATCGCCATTACGGGCACATCCTCACGCACGGGAAGGCCGAAGCTTTCCTGCAGGGCCGCCTTGCATTTTGCTTTGCCGGAAAAATCGGCGGCGGAATAATTGAAGGGTATGTTTTTATCTGTTTCGGGGTTGTAATTATCTACATCTATGCCGTTGAGTATGCCGCTGAGCTTGTAGCTTCTCTCCTGAAGAATCGGATGAAGCCCGTGGCTGAACCAGGGGTCGAGAATCTCGTGGGCGTAGGTTTTGCTTACGGTGGTGACCTTGTTGGCGCACTCAATGCCGGCCTTCATGAGGTTGAGGTCTCCGCCGAATTCGATAAGCGACATATGCTCCTCGCCCAGTCCGAAAACATCACCGAGGATTTCCTTGCCGTAAATGCCCTGATACTGGATGTTGTGAATTGTAAACACCGTCTTTATGCCGGTGTAGCCCTCTCTCTGCGCGTAGAACGCCGTGTAATAAAGGGGTACGAGGGCACTCTGCCAGTCGTTGCAGTGGATTATGTCGGGCCTGAAATCAATATACGGCAGGATTTCGAGCACTGCGCGGGAGAAAAACGCGAATCTCTCGCCGTCGTCATAGTGACCGTAAAGACCCTCTCTCTTGAAATAATACTCGTTATCTATGAAGTAGTAAACCACGCCGTTTGCGTTTGCCTCAAAAATGCCGCAGTACTGCATACGCCACGAAACGGGAACCATAATGTTTGTGATGAATCGCATGCTGCTTCTCATCTCGCTGCCTATCGAGCCGTAAAGGGGCATAACCACGCGGCAGGCAACTTTGCGCTTTCTGAGAGCTGCGGGGAGGGAGCCCGCCACATCGGCGAGACCGCCGCTTGCCGCAAAGGGCAGGGCTTCGGATGCTACATATAATACTTTCATGTTTTTCTCACTTTCTCTGTCAATACCGCTCAATTCAGTTCACGGCTTTGCTTTAAACCGGATTCGGCGAAACCTCGCCGCTGTCATATTCCGAGGAGAAGGAATCGGGCGGAAGCTGATTTTCGGGGTAGGGGACGTTTTCTGTTGAGAGCTCGGTGGAGGATGTGTCTGAAACGGCCGTTGTTGTAGGCTTCTTTGTGGTGGGCACGGGAGGCTCGGTTGAGGATGTTTCGCCCACAACGTGTACAACGGGCTTGGTTGTCGTAGTTGTGGTGGTCGGAGCCTCGGTGAGAACGTCAACGGTGATATATTCGCCCCTGAGGTTTTTGATGGGCTTTTTGCTTATCGGGTCGGTGCGGTAAACGATGCTTGTGGTGAGCTCGCTCGTTGTGACCGTGGTCGGCTCGGCAGTGGTGCCGTTATCAAGCACGTTGCCCTGCTCGTCGGTCTTTTTGGTGTGAACTACCGTCTTTGTAACGGCTCTTCCGTTTTCGTCCGTCACTCTTTCGCCGTTTTCGTCCGTTTCCTCTTCAACCTCGGTTACTTCAATATAATACTGTTTCTCCGTGGTTGTTTCCTCTACCTTTGTCGTTTTAGGCGGCACGTAAGGATAACTGTGATTTGACGAGATGCTCGGCTTTACATAGTAGTTTATCATTGTGTAATACTCTACTTCGCCTTCCTCGTTGACCTCGCTGTATTCGACAACCTCGGACACAAGCACGGTGCCGTCGGTGGTGGTGTCGGCAGCTCTTGAGGTTTTGAGCACTCCCGTCTTGACGAGCACAACCACCGTGACAAGAATCACGGCGAGCGCGCCCGCGGCAATTGTGATGATATTCATTGTTTTTCTTTTATCCAGTGCCATATCGGTTTCTCTCTCTTTGTATCAGATTACTATGCCCTTTCCTATGTAAACGGGATAGTTTGATGCGCCGCAAAGTGTTTTGCCTTGTTTTATTGTTACGTCCTTGTCGGTGATTACGCAGTCAATCTTCGCATTTTCACCGATAACCGTATTCTGCATGATAATTGAATTGGTGACCTTTGCGCCCTTTCCGATTTTGACCCCTCTGAACAGGATGCAGTTTTCAACCTCGCCCTCTATTTTGCAGCCGTCGGCTACAAGGGAGTTGTTGGCCCGGGCGTTTATGCCGTAGATAGCGGGGGTCCTGTCACCGGTTTTTGTATAAATGGGTCTCTCGGGGTTGAAAAGTGATTTTCTGACCTCGGGTCTGAGCAGGTCGAGGCTTATGTCATAGTAGGAGCCGATGGACTCTATGGTCTTGACATAACCCTCCTGCTTGTAGCAGTACATACCGATGTTGCCGGTATTGTTTATTACAATATCCTCAAGCGCCGATATTCTCTTGGCGTTTGCCTCGTGAAGCAGGCGCTCAAGCAGGGTGCGCTTTACGAGCATTGTTTTGAGCGAATAAAGGACCTCTTTGTCATAATATCCCACATACTTCGCCTCGGTTATCCTGCCGTTTTCATCCGCGAGGTACTCAACGGAGTCCGGCAGACGCGAGGGCAGGCCGTAAGCGCAGGCAAAAACCATATCCGCGTTTTTGCTCTGAGCGTATTTAAGCATATCCTCAAAGTCTATGTTGCACACAATGTTGCAGTCCGCAAGAAGCACATAGTCCTTGCCGGAGTCGCTTATGTAGCCGATGCTGCCGTAAAGGGCCTCGGCCTTGCCGCTGAAGATGCCGGCGGAGGGAGCGTTGAAGGGAGGCAGAATGGTGAGACCGTCTCTCTTTCTGGCGAGATCCCAGGGATTGCCGTTGCCGATGTGATCCATAAGCGAACGGTAGTTGCTGTTTGTGATGACACCGACCTTGGTTATGCCGGCGTTTACCATATTGGAAAGCGGGAAGTCTATAAGGCGGTAGCGCCCCGCAAAGGGAACGGAACCCATCGTCCTCAAAGAGGTAAGTTCGGGGACGGCTTCATCGTTGGCATTTGAAAATATAATGCCCAGAACATTGTTGATAGCCATTATCTGTCACCTCCGATATCTTCGTCAATCATCGCTTTGGGCGGAACGGACCCGCCTTTGCCGATTGTAACTCCGTGGCCTATAACCGCGACGCCCCAGTCATCAATATTCTGCATATCCTCGGGGCTTGCGCCTACAACGGCGCCCTCTTCTATCACGGCGTTTTCAGCCACGATGGAATACTGCACGGTCGCGCCTTTCTTTATTGTGGTGCCGGGCATGACTATCGAGTACTTGACATTTGCGCCTTCTTCAACGGTAACATTGGCAAAAAGCACCGAGAAATCAATGTTGCCCTGAATATCGCACCCTTCATTTATCATACTGTTTTCTATCTGTGCGTTTTTGCCCGCGAAATGTGGCGGGGCGGCGGGGGATTTTGAATAAATTTTCCAGCTGTCGTCATCAAGGTCGAGGTCAACATTGGGGTTGAGCAGGTCAAGGTTTGCATCCCAGAGGCTGTTGATTGTGCCAACATCCTTCCAGTAGCCGTCAAACTGATAGGCAAACATTCTCTCGCCGTTTGAGTGCATGGCGGGGATAACGTCGTGGCCGAAGTCATTGCCTGAGTTTTCGTTTGCCTCGTCCTCTGTGAGATATTTACGCAGCTTTTTCCAGTTGAAGATATAAACACCCATTGACGCCTTATTGCTTCTCGGGTTTTTGGGCTTCTCCTCAAACTCCGAAATGCTGCCGTCGTCATTGACTATCATAAGACCGAATCTGCTCGCCTCTTCCCAGGGCACTTCGAGCATCGCTATGGTGCAGTCCGCGTTCTTCTGCTTGTGATAATCGAGCATTTTGGCGTAATCCATCTTGTAAATATGGTCGCCCGAAAGGATGAGAACATACTCGGGGTCATATCTCTCGATGAAATTTATATTCTGATAAATCGCGTTCGCGGTGCCCTTATACCATTCGGTACCCTTTATCTGCTGATAGGGGGAGAGGATATGAACTCCGCCGTTGGCTCTGTCAAGATCCCAGGGCTCGCCGTTGCCGATGTAGTCATTGAGTTCAAGGGGCTGATACTGAGTGAGAACGCCTACGGTGTAAATGCCGGAGTTGACGCAGTTGGAGAGCGGGAAGTCTATAATCCGGTATTTACCGCCGTAGGGAACGGCGGGTTTTGCGATGTTCTTTGTGAGTATGCCCAGACGGCTGCCCTGGCCGCCTGCAAGAAGCATAGCAATACATTCTGTCTTTCTTGCCATATTATGATTCCTCCTTAACGGGCTTTTTCCTTGAAGTGTTTTCTATGTACATACAGCTGAGGCCTTCAAGATCAAGCTCGATGCTGTATTCGTAGCCGTGCATCGGTTCTTTGACCGCTTTTACGGATTTGGATGTGCTCAGGCCCCTGCCTCCGAATTCGGGAGACGCCGAGGAGAAGACCGGCCTGTATGTGCCGGGCTCCGGTACGCCTATTTTGTAGCCGTTGCGGGTAACGGTGGTGAAATTGCACACGGAGATGATGTTTTTACCCTTCCTGTCGCTGCGGATATAGGCGACAACGGAATTGGTGCTGTCATCGCTGACTATCCACCTGAAGCCGTCCCAGCTGTAATCCTCCTCCCAGAAAGCGGGTCTGGAGAGATAAAATTTATTGAGCGCCCTCACATAGCTCTGAAGCTGCCTGTGGGCGTCGTAATCGAGCAGCAGCCAGTCAAGCCCCTGCTTGTAGTTCCACTCGATGAACTGACCGAATTCGCTGCCCATGAACAGCAGCTTCTTGCCCGGGTGCGACATCATATAGCCCAGGAAGGACCTTACGCCGGCAAACTTCTCTTCATAAGTGCCGGGCATTTTATTGATAAGCGAGCATTTGCCGTGCACCACCTCGTCGTGGGAGATCGGGAGCACGAAATTCTCGGAAAACGCATAGAAAAATGAGAAAGTGAGGCAGTCGTGATTGAACTTTCTGAAGATGCCGTCAAGCGAGAAATAACGAAGGCAGTCATTCATCCAGCCCATATTCCACTTGAAATTGAAGCCGAGTCCGCCGCTGAAGGTGGGCTTTGAAACCATGGGCCAGGAGGTGCTTTCCTCTGCAATCATAAGCACATCGGGATGATCGCGGAAAATAATCTCGTTGAGCTTTCTGATAAAGTCAACGGCCTCAAGGTTTTCGTGGCCGCCGTATTTGTTGGCAATCCAGTGGCCGTCGTCCCTGCCGTAATCGAGGTAGAGCATTGACGCCACTGCATCAACTCTCAGACCGTCAATGTGGTATTTTTCAATCCAGAACATAGCGCTGGACATCAGGAAGGAACGCACTTCGCTTCTGCCGTAGTCAAAAACTTTTGTGCCCCACTGGTAATGCTCGCCCTTGCGCGGGTCGGAGTATTCATAACAGGGGGAGCCGTCAAATTCATAAAGGCCGAAAGCATCCTTGGGGAAATGGGCGGGAACCCAGTCGAGAATAACGCCGATGCCGGCTTTATGAGCGGCGTTCACGAGATAGGCGAAATCCTCGGGAGTGCCGTACCTTGAGGTGGGCGCGAAGTAACCGGTGACCTGGTAGCCCCAGGAGCCGTCGAAGGGGTGCTCCATAACGGGGAGCAGCTCGATATGGGTATAGCCCATATCCTTCACATAAGGCACAAGGCGGTCGGCAAGCTCGCGGTACGGCAGGTTGTTGCCGTCGGGGTAAGTCTGCCAGGAGCCCGCGTGGACTTCATATATGTTTACGGGAGAGGAATAGATATCCCTTTCCTTTCTCTTTTTGAGCCAGGCCGCGTCGGTCCATCTGAAATCGGGCAGCTCATAAAACTTAGAAGCAGTTCCGGGCCTTGTTTCGGCGTGAAAAGCGTAAGGGTCAGCTTTGTAGAAGGAATGCCCGTCTTCGGCGGTAATCAGATATTTGTAGGCGTCATATCTTTTTACTCCCGGCACTCTGCACTGCCACACTCCGCCGCTGATTTTCTCCATGGGCGACTCTCCGGCCTGCCAGCCGTTGAAGTCACCGGCGACGCCCACCCATCTGGCGTTGGGCGCCCAGACTCTGAAGACGGCGCCGTCGCCGTCGGCGTGAGAGCCGAGATATTCATAGGCTTTTGCGTTGGTGCCTTCGTGGAAAAGATATAGAGGCACGTTTTCTTTTTTTGCCATACAAGACCTCCTGTAGAATGTGTCAGGCGCTTTAAACACGCTCCGGCCCAGCAAGGCCGCATTAAACGCCATTGTACAATTATACGATTATATTATATATTCACCGCAACGCAACTTCAAGAAGAAAATAATCTTTTCATAAACAAATATTTGCGCGTATAATTGACAACAATAACAAAATTTATTACAAAGTTGTAGTTTTCGTTGACAAAAAAATACCCTTTTGTTAAGATACTCACAATAAGATTATTATCGCCGGTTTCAAGGGAGTTTTTATACATGATCAGTTCTGAAAGCCTGTGCATGGGCTGCATGCGCGAGATAGGAAACGAAAAAAAATGCCCCCACTGCGGGTTTCATGTTGACACGGTTCAGGAGCCGCCGTTTCTGCCGGTTCGCACCGTTGCCGCAAACAGATACCTGCTCGGCAGAGCCATTGAGAGAAACGGTGAGGGCATCACATATATAGGCTGGGATCTTGTTGAGAGAAAAGCTGTCAATGTCAGGGAATTCAGCCCTGCGGCCATAACCATAAGATCCGATCTGAGCCCCAATCTTCAGGTTATGCTCGGCAATGAGGCGGCATTTGCCGAAATGCGCCGTTCATTTGAAGAAATGTGGGCAAAACTGGTCAAACTCAGCGGCCTTTCCGCTCTCATAAATGTCACAGCCGTTTTTGAGGATTACGGCACATCCTTTGCCGTTTACGATCATTTCGACGGCATTTCCCTGCGCGATTTCCTTCTCAGGAGCAAAACCGGTTATATTCCGTGGGAAAAGGCGAGGCAGCTCCTTATGCCTACTCTTTCCACGCTCGGCACTCTGCACAAAAACGGCATAATCCACCGCGGTATTTCACCGACAACCCTTGTAATAGGGGAGGACGGCAAGATAAAAATCACCGGCTTCTCAATAGGCGAAGTCCGCTCGGCGGGAGGCAAGCTGAACCCTCAGATTTTTGAGGGCTACGCTCCCATTGAGCAGTACGGGTCCGAGGCTCAGCAGGGCCCGTGGACCGACATTTACGCCTTTGCCGCCGTGCTCTACAGAGCCCTTATCGGTTCCGACCCCATCCCCGCGCGAGAGAGGGCGGTAAACGACCGTCTTATGGTGCCCGGGAAATTTGCCGAATCCCTGCCTGCGTATGTCATAAACGGGCTTATAAACGCTCTTCAAATTCAGCCCAATGACAGAACGAGAACGGTTGAGCAGCTCAGAGCGGAGCTCTCGGCGTCACCCTCCGTAACCGCGTCGGGTGAGCAGTTCAACAGGCAGCAGGCAAGCGGCAATTCAGGCAGGCAGAGGCCCGCTCAAAAAAAGAAAAAGAGCCTGGGCGCGGGCGCGATTGTCGGCATCACGGCCGGCGCGATAGCCCTGCTCGGCATAGCGGTTTTCGCAGTGCTGGCAATGACCGTGCTCAAGGACAGAATCGTAATACCCGGCAAGGAAACAACCACCGTTATGGAGGATGCTGAGCTTACCGCCGTGCCCAATTTCATAGGCAGAAGCTACTATGATATTGAGTCAAACCCCGTATTCAACAGCAATTTCAAGATAAAGTCACAGGAAATTTACAGCAACGATGTCAACACAGGCTACATAATCAGCCAGAGCGTTGAGCCCGACACCATGGTAGGCAAGGGCACCGAAATCACGCTGTTTGTCAGCAAGGGCAAAGAAAAGGTTGTGCTTCCCGACGTGGTCGGCGCGAAATTTGAAGAAGCGTCCGCCCGCCTTACCGAGCTCGGCTTTGAGGTTATCAGGTCAGACACAACCGTCGGCAATTATACCGACGGCGAGGTAATTATGGTTTCGCTTACCGAAAACCAGAAATATGATGTCGGCACTAAAGTGACGCTGAAGGTTTATGTGGCACCCACAACCACTACAATCCTGACCACAACAAGGCCCGAAACCACCCGCACAACCACCGAGGCAACCACCGAGGAAACCTCGTCCGAAGCCGAGAGCGAGAGCAAAACCGGCACCGCGGAGGAGTCTGGCACCTCGGCCGAAAGCACTTCGGCTGCAGCGGCATCCGAAAACTGAATCAGGCAATAAACCGCGCCCGGAGCGATGCTCACGGGCGCTTTTCTTTTCCGTAAGGCTTAAAAAGTAAGGGGGTAAAGGCGCCGGCGGGGCATTTTCCGGCGGGCGAGCCGTCACCGCGAAACAAAAAATTTCACAAAATAAGTCTTGCAATCCTTACGGGCTTGTGGTAAACTCTCAAAGCTCACGAAACGACGGCGCCCGCACACAAGGGCAGGCGGAGTTTCCTTTATTACCTGAAAAAGGGGAGAAAAGAAATGCAGGCAATCATACAGGCAATTGTATCTATTTTTATGGCTATCCTCAGCATATTCGGGCTGTTCGGCCCCAAAGAGCCGGAAACAGCAATGAAAAAGGTCGGCACCATACCCTCATTCGGAAACATTAAGACCGTTGAGGGCGGCTGCACGGACGGCACATACATTTATCAGACTCTCATTGACCCGAAAGCGGAGGACGGAAGCGTTCCCTGCCGCATAGTCAAGATTTCGGCCGCCACGATGAAAACGGTGAAAGTTTCCGAAGATCTCAGCATAGACCACGCAAACGATGTTACCTACAACAGCAGCACAAATGAGCTCATCGTATGCAACAACAAGCCCAATTACTCAACCTTGACTTTTGTTGACCCTGAAACCCTTGAAATAAAAGGAACGAGAGACATTGACTCAAAGGTTTATTCTGTTGTTTATGTCGGTAACGGCGATTTCTATTACGCAGGTATTTCCAGGACCTTCACCGTGGTGGAGATGAATTCCGATTTTGAGGTTACCGGTTCCTTTGATATGATTGACAACGGCTACACCCGCCAGACAATAGACACGGACGGCGAGTTCATCTATGCCGTGTACTACAAGGAGAATTATATCTACAAGTATGATGTCAACGGCAACTTTATCGGCAGGTGCAAGCTTCCCGTAACCGAAAACGAAGCCGAGAACATTTTCTTCATCGGCAACACAATGTATGTTGCCTACAACATCCTCACACCCGGGGCAGACGGGGAGGAGGGCGGCATTATTTACCGCCTTGATAACGCGAAATACGAAAAATAAAACGCGCGTAAGTCCGCGCAGAGCCGCTCCGTCAGGGGGCGGCTTTTTTGCGCCGTGATGTAAAATTTTAACAAAAAAACCATGCCCCGGGCGTAGAGTTTTTTTGTATGATACAAAATTTCACTTATGAAAAATTATTTGTTTACAAATATAAAAGGCTGTGATACAATGTTAGCGGTCAAAATAGGAGGCAGGCGGAATTTCCGTTTCCAAAGCCTGTCAATCAAAATCAAATCGGAGGTAAAACCGAATGTCAAAGAAGTATTGTTACATGTTCGATGAAGGCAATATGTCAATGCGCAACCTTCTCGGCGGCAAAGGAGCCAACCTCGCGGAAATGACCGAAATCGGTCTTCCCGTTCCCTACGGCTTCACCATCACCACAGAAGCATGCACCCAGTATTATGAAGACGGCAGAAAGATTAACGACGAAATCATGGCTCAGGCTATGGAAGGCGTTAAAAAGATGGAAGAAAAGAACGGCAAGGAGTTCGGCTCCCTTACCAATCCTCTTCTTGTTTCGGTGCGTTCCGGCGCCCGCGCTTCAATGCCCGGTATGATGGACACCATCCTCAACCTCGGTCTTAATGACGAAGTTGTAGCCGCTATGATAGCAGGCAACCCGGATCCCGCTTTTGAGAGATTCGTTTATGACTCTTACAGAAGATTTATCCAGATGTTCTCCGACGTTGTTATGGAAGTCGGCAAGAAATATTT
>JAEEGL010080648.1_pt1 | contig 22671 bp, 24 predicted proteins | sample 9134231 | NCBI WGS metagenome assembly JAEEGL01 (sample SAMN16246548, study PRJNA631951) | gut metagenome | biome: gut microbiome; feature: rumen; material: fiber-attached | host: Bos | place: Iran: Karaj | collected 2018-10 | reverse complement strand
TGATGCAGTTGTCGATGTAAACGCCTTCACGTGTCCATCCGGTAAGTTCTCCGCCTGCCACGGGATTTTTCTCGTAGATCTCAGTCTCAAAGCCTGAGTTTTGCAGGATAATACCCGCAGCCATTCCGGAGATACCGCCTCCGACAATGATTACTTTTTTCATCTGTTCAATTCTCCTGATTAGTTTGTGCACCCAACGCACTTGTGTAAGTATATCACTTAATAACGGAAATCAATCAGAAAGACAGATTACTTATATTCTTTTCAGGTATCGGTCAGACTGCCTTTATCTTTTCGATGAACTCACAGATCTTCTTTTCGTTCTCTTCACTCGGATGATCCTTCGGATCGATAAGGCTTAACTCTGCAACAAGAGAATCCGCTTTTGAAGCTTCCTTAAGAGCTGCAATGCACTTAGCGGAATTACCGCCTGCAGAAGTTGCAATGACAGCGATCTTCTTTCCTGTCAGATCGTTATCCTCAAAGAATGTACGAAGCGGAGGCGTGAAGCTGCTTGCCCATACAGGTGTTGCAAGAATAACAAGTTCATAATCAGCTGCATTGAATTTATAAGGTTCAAGTTCAGGCTTCTTTTTGAATGTAACAGCCGAACCTCCCCACAAAAACTTGACCATGCCCTTATCAGGGTATGCCTTAACCGGAACAAGTTCTATCAGATCTGCTCCGAGTTCTTTTGAAACTTTCTCACAGACATAACGCACATTTCCCTGAAGTGAATAATAAACGATTGCAGTTTTCATATTTTCTCTCCTCAAGCCTTAAGCATCTTTTTTGCCTTTGCGCACCATCTGAGATACGCCTCATATGTCTCTATCCCGAACATGACCGTCAGAAGAAAATACTTGTGATCATTATCAGGTTCTTTCTTAAGATTCTTCTCATACATCTTCAGCACTTCGAGTCCGTTTTTAATGTCACTCTCGAAAACTTCGATGTTATGCATCGTAGTCTCTGCCCCTTCAACACCGCCGAAATAAAGTTTCAGAAGCGTCTCATATTTAAGTTCATTGGAAGCCTGCTCATCGTTAAGCCACCTCTTCAAAACAGCGGTACCCTTTTTGGTAATGTGATAAAGGATCTTCTCGCGGCTTCCCGAATCATCAGCTTTATAACTCCTTATCTGCCCTGCTTCCTCCATTGCGGAAAGCGCGGGATAAATGCTTCCGAAGCTTCCCTTCCAGAAAAAACTTATCGCACTGTCAATACGCTTCTTGATGTCATAACCCGTCAGATCCTCATGAGATAAAAGCCCGAGGATGACCACATCTATCTTTCTGTCTTTTGCCATTTTTGACCTCACATTGAATTTATATCAATTTGATATATCGTTTTGATACATTATGAAACCCTGCAGCGATTTTGTCAAGCGCATATTCGCTCAACGAAAATCACTGCCGTTTTATCGTTTCAGATTTACAGGAGATTTATCCTCTCTCGTCCAGAACTTTCTGTGCTCTGTCATTTATGACTGTTGCCACATCTTCAAATGACTTCTGCCCTTCAAAGTATGCCGGGACTTCTTCATAGATGATCAGCGAGATGCTGTGGTAAACAAAACTTGATGTCGATGCCGTGGATAGTTGCTCTATATATCTGTCGGCAAGTTCCGAATCAAGTGCCATACCTGTTTTCGCAAACGGCGATTCCTCACTCCTTGCAACGTTCTTGTTGTACTCATTGATCTCCAAAACCGCAATGTCCTTAGCACACTTCTTGTTGACCGGTATATTCATGAAAAGAGTTTTCTGGATATCCTCAGAAAGAAGTATGTTCAGGAACTGCTTGCATGAGTTTATATCTTCCGTATGCGAAGAAACCGAGACTGCAATTTCCGAACCGATTGCAGCACTTCTTCCGTCAACAGAAGGATAACCGCAGATAACAGGGGCATTAAAATTCATAGCGTACAATTCGAATTCGTAAAAACCGTAAATCTTTGCAGGCTGAACGCGCATCTTTTCACTTGCGGCCATAATGTCTTCCCATTCGGAATCTATGTCTTTATCCTCAAAATATCCTTTTGCAGGAAGTCCGCTGCAGTAATCGAGGATCGCTTTGAAGTCGCTGCAGTTTACATCTACTTTTCCGTCTTTTATATACTTTTCACTCGAGTTTGCGAAAAGAGTAGCTGCGACTTCAGTTCTCGAATATGTCAGCTGGTGGTCGTATAAAGGATCTGCACCGTTGCAGACAGTCTTTACCATGGAAATATATTCTTCAAACGTCAATCCGTTTTTGCCGCCCAGGTCATCTTCTGAAGCCAGCAGACAGTCAACATAAAAACCAATCGGCAGCTGGTAAAGAGCACCGTTATATTTCGAAGCTTCGATGGCATTCATAAAATAATCTGCTTCATTGATACCGCTCTCGTTTTGCAAATAGTCAGAAAGATCAATGAAGTAATCCTTATTGGAAAGCTGCTCGTTATTACCGTTAGTTATGAGAATATCAGGACCGTTTCCAGCCATGATATCCATTGTTAGACGGTCAGATACAGAAGCATAGGAATTCAGTCCTGAAAGAGCTGCACGGTCAGTACTGTCCGTATTTGCGTAGTCGATCTCGCTGTTGGCTTTATATCGGTTATCGAACAGCATATACGATGTATCACTTCCCTGATTAAAACGCATTATCGCTTCTGAAATACCGTAATCAAGTTCTTCTGTTGAAGCTATGGTAAGGATGCTTTTTCCTGCTGCGGGATATTCGTTTGTCTTTGTAAAAGTGCAGAGCGCAAAACGGATCTGGTTCGCACCCACATATCTGGATGAATAACTGAAAATAAGTCTGTCTTCATCCGCATACTTCAATTCCGAATTGTTGACAAGAAATCTGTTGCAGACAGAGCAGTTGAACGACAGGATCATTTTGCATGTGCCTGCATCGATATCGATGCTGTAAACACCGCCGTCTGTTACCGTAACGAGCATGCCGCTGCAGTAAGTAAGATTGCGGAGCGGGATATTGATATATTCCATCTCATCGAGAGCTGATGTCTTCCCTGTTTCAAGATCGACCAGGCAATACCTTATCTGTCCGAAATTAAAATTGGCAGATGTGTTGCCCCAGACGACAACTTTATTATTTCCTGCACAAATGATCCCTTCCGGATATCTGATATAAAAATCACTGTTGAGATTATCCAGACCAATCTTCTGCTTTATGTTGCCTGAAGAAGGATCGACCAGTTCAATACTTGTAGTGTTTTCCAGCCTAAGAACGGCGATATCGTTTCCTACAAATGTGAATCTGCTGCATGCCTCATTTTCCTGTGAGCTTTTAGTAAAAACCATCTTGTTGTCAGGCGTTATTTCACCTGTATTCTCGTCTACGGGATAAAGGTATTGTTCATGAGTAGCAAAATCGTAAGCTTCAATATACAGACGGTCACCTAACACCATGCTGTCAAGACTGATGTTATCGCCGAACTCATTTCTGATAACAAAGTCGCATTCCACCTTATTATTATCAAATGACATTATGTGGCAGACGGCTTTCTGCGGTTCAGTCTCAACAAAGAAAACCCATGTGCGGTCTGCATACCAGGTGATATCAGAAATAAAGTATCCTCCGACAGTCTCTGTCAGGTATTCAAAGATTGATGTATCTTCCGTAAAGTCGTACCACGAAAGTCCTTCCGGAAGTTTATCCGGCATAGCGCCGCTTAAGACAAGTCCCGATTCATCCTTGATCTCATTTCCGCCTTTATTATCTGTGCATCCGCACGCGAAAACAGGCGTCAAGACAAGCGCCGCCATCAGGGCAGCCCCTGTCCTCTTCATGCTGTTCATGAAACGATTCCTCCGAAATACTATTTTCCCCATTAATATCCGATGATCCTATTTAAGTTTCCCCAATGCGGAATTATATCACTGAGATGCATATGCGAGAACAAGGCTTAATCAAATCATTTAAATTTGCCTGTTATCGAAAACAGGGATGCTCCGCCAATCCGAAACATCCCTGCTGCAACACTATGGAGTTTGAAGCTTTATCAGCCGTTCATCATTGAAAGAACTATCTCAAGATATTTGGCATCAACCGTAACGCCGTAATAACCCGGATCTATTATTAGTCCCATCTTCACGGGCGCGCCGTCGTTATTGACCTTTAAAGTTATTTGGGCAACATTCGCAAACGGTGCATGCATTGCCATATAACCTGCGCGCCCTGCCTGCTCGAAGAACTCCTTGGTCCTTTCCATTGAAGTGAACACCGGCAGGTATCCTGTACCGTCAGGACCCGGAACAAGGAACAGCCTCGGTTTGCCGTCGATGTGGTCACCGTAAGGCGTTGAATAGAACACGTGTTCCTTACCGAAATCACATAGGAATTCCCTGTTGCTTATCTGGCCCTTATCCTGCTTTTCGAGCAGTTCAACAGCATTGCTGTTAGTCGTTTCAGTCTTATTGAATATACCCATACTGTTCACCTCTATTCATTGCTCTTATTTTTCTTGGAAAGCTTATTCCAGTTCCAGTAACCTATGAATGCTTCGACAAGATAGATAGCCTTCTTGGTTGTGTATACAGGATCTTTCTTGATCGCATACTGGGCAACAGCGATTACGTCTGTAATGATCCACCAGGAATACTGTTCCTTGAATCTGAAAAGTTCCAGTGTGGATGCTACGATTCCTATGGAGAAGATGAACGAATCAAGCCACTGCATGATTGTCACGTTCCAGCCGTAGTTCTCTGCGAATTTCATCCAGGAATCTCCTGCAAGTTCCGACAGTGCGAAATGTACTAATACTGCAATTCCGATGATCGCCACGATCGCAAGGATCCTTTGAAGAACACTCATCTTTTTCGCTTTGGCAAGAAGCTCATCGTCTTCATCCTTGTGCTTTGCCCATCTCCACCAGGAGAAGAAATTGAGCGGCATGTATACCACAAGTTCAAGCCAGAATGTTGCCCAGATACCAAAGTAGAAAAGGTATATGATGAATACCACTGTGTTGACCATCGCAAACGGGAAATTCATTCTGTTTACCTTTGCTGTGAGGAACACGCACATGATTCCGCAAAGTCCGGAGATCAGGTTGATCACGGCAAGCCACTGTGGGCATCCCTCTTCAGGTTTGATAGCGTAATATATGGAGATGCCGAGCATTATTACGCACATGACGGCTTCGTACCATTTTAGGCTTCGAATCGCCTTTATTATTTTCTTTATACCATCCATTTCTGTTTCTCCTCTAATGTCTTCATGGCCCTTATCATCGTTGCGCTGATGGGATAAGTGATACGCTTCTCGTCAACGATAACGTGGGTAGCCTCGGGATATGCTCTTTTGAAATATTCGCCGTAGGAAGGTTCGCTTGAATACACATAGTCCATGTGCGGAACATATGCTCTTACCAGAGGTGTCTCCATATCCCAGTTGTTTGTTCCGTCTGGATTTCGGCAGTAATCGTCGTTGATGATGTGAAAGGATACGTTGTCGTACAGTGAACAGACTTTCTCGAGCTGCTTTATCCTGCTTTCGACGGAGAGTTCTTCTTCCGAATGCGTCTTCATGATCTCCAACTCTTCATCACCGTTGATGAACATGATCACGACAACATCATCACACTGTCTTGAGGCTGTATCGATGCAATACAGATGGCCCTTGTGAAGCGGCATGAACTTTCCTCCAAAGAATCCGTGTATTGCAGCCATGTTATTACCTCTCGATATACTTATATAACCTTGCCGGTTTTCCTTTTGATACTTCCGTTCTGTTTAAGTCGGTTACTTTCCCGGTTGAGACATAGTCTCTTAAGAATGTCTTGCGGAAATTGGGAAGATCCAATGACCTGTTCTTGATCGTCTCATATATCCTTTTAAGCTCTGAGATCGTGAATTCATTCTTGTCTCTTAAAAGATTGAATGCATCGTCCTCGTAATCTATGCGGTTTCTTAGTCTTGTGATCGCCATCTTGATTATCTCCGCATGATCGAAAGCCAGATCGTTCTCGGTTATCACCGTGTTCTCATTCGTAAAGATGATTCCGTTCACGTCGTACTTGATAGTAAAGAGCTTTGCGTCTTCTGCGTCGTCACCTGCCTTGATGTCGAGCATATGCTTCGGAACCAGAGCGGTGTATGCAACTGAGATTACTGTCGTACGCGGATCTCTTCCGGGATTTCCGAACGTATAGAGCTGCTTGAGATATACGTTGTCTATATTCGTTTCTGACTTCAGTTCGCGTGCAGCGGCTTCGTCTATTGACTCCTTCCCTGCAGCGAGAAAACCTCCCGGGATTGCCCATCTGTCTTTATACGGATACTCACCTCTTTTGATCAGAAGGATATTCAGTTCGTCTGAAGCATCGAGTGTGAGGATCACGATATCGGTCGTTACTGAAGGGCGCTCAAATTTAGAAGCATCGTATTTCTCAAGAAACGCCTTTTCTTCATTTGATGTACATTTATAATTACTCATGTCCGCCCTCCTTATTGGTTTTTTGTACCACTTGTATTATGGTACATATTACCATAAGTGTCAAGGGCTATTTTTAAGTTTTTCAAATATGTTTTTTACCCGGAAACCGCTTGTTTTAGGGCACGCACCATATTGGTGACACGATTCTTACAGGGTGGTGCTTGATGTTTTCGGGCCCTAAGCGGATACTGAAGCCACATCTGCAGGTGATTTTACGAAAGGATCGGATTTGACATGGTCGAATTTGGTGAACAGTTAAGAAGAGCAAGAGAAGCAAAAGGAATGACGCAGCAGTCCCTTGCTGAACAGTTATATGTAACAAGACAGTCTGTATCAAGATGGGAATGCGGCGACCGCTACCCCGATCTTCTCACCACCACGAAAATCGCGCAGCTCCTTGATGTGAGCCTTGATGACCTGTTATCCGGAAAGGAAATGGAAAAAGTAGTAGAAAGAAACCCTGTAGTAGAGAATAAAGCCGTAAACAACATCATGATCGCGCTTTATTCGATAGTCGTATTGTCTTTGATCGCTCCAGCACTGGACGTAATTTTAAGACATGATTTCAGTGAGCTCGGCACGGCTAACAGCATCGTAACGTTAGTTCTTTTTGCCCTTAAGATCTTCAGTTTTATATACGGTCTGGTAAATGCAATCAGAGGAACCTTGTCACCCAAGAGAATGGGCGCGGTAATAGGCGCATTCTTTACGGCAATGGTCATATCGGGAGCTGTAACGATATACACAGTTTTCCCGTTCAACGCACTCAGCCCTGACGCCGATAACGGAAACATGATGAAAGCACTCTGTTTGTTCGTAATAGAATTGTTCCCCGGAATCGCCGGAATCATAGGAACATACTTCTATTTCATTAAGAATAAAAATCAGTCCGTATGGCCCGTGCTTATAACGATCGCATCAATCGCAGGGATCGCAACCGCATTAATCGGCACTCTTACAGTCCTCAACCGCTACAGCGATATGTACTCGCTGAGCCAGACACTGAGCCTGATACTTAATATTGCAGTATATGTCCTGATCATCTATCAGACTTTTACTCTTCGCATCAAAAGGAAGAAAGCCAAAGAAGCCGGCAGCAAGTGATCAGACTAAAAAGGCGGGACCGAAATAAACGGTTCCGCCTTTCTAATTTTTTGTTTTATAAGAATCATTTCATATTATGACCGAGCGAATCAATATATTTGTGATACTTCTCTTTTTCGTTATACATATACTTATCAGCACGGTCGATGTAATCATCAATGCTTGCGTCATCACCGGGTTCGATGATCGCATATCCGATACTTGCGTGAAGTACAAATGCAAGATTTAACGATTTGAAATCTTTGCTCATGGCCTCAGACAGATTCCTGATAAGACTATCGATCTCTTCCTGTTTAGGACAAGGTCCCACAGCTATGAACTCATCTCCGCCGTATCTGCCGAACAGCCATTCCTCAGGCGAATGCGTCCTGAATGCTTCAGCGGTAGCCCTTATGGCAAAGTCTCCGTTAAGATGTCCGTAAACATCGTTGATGGTCTTCATTCTGTCGATGTCAGCGAAAACCAGTATCGACTTCTGATTATTCTCTTTTCTTGAATTGATGTAATCGTAAAGGACTTTCTGACAGCCTGTGCGGTTATACATTCCGGTAAGAGCATCATTCATGTATATCTTCTTCAACTCTTTATTCTTGCGGTCAGAGAAGATGTGACGGCGCATGCTGAACAGTTGCGCATTCATGTTCTTTATGAACTTGCTAAGACCGAGATTAAAAAGAAGCGTAGGCGAATTCTTTATTGCAATATAACCAATGATGTAATTCAGGTAGTTAAGCGGAGCAAATATATAAAGATTGGATTTTCCTTCCTCGTAAGCATATCCGGGATAGAGTTCTTTGGAATCGAAGTGTCTCAGGCCGATTCTTTCTCCGTCGCGGAGCTCGTAAATGACATCCATGTTGGAACCGTATCCTCTGATTCTCTCAGGATACTGGTCATCATCCATCTCAAAGAACTCAGGCTCGGTGCAGAGGCAGTAATTCTTGCCAAGCTGGGGAATATCGTTGGTGCTCTTTATACCCTTCTCATAGAAGTCTTCCTTCTTTACGGCAAATGACAACGGAACCTGCATACCCATAAAGAACATATCCATAATCTCTTTTTGGAGATTATCAAAATAGGAATTTCTTATTGCATTAAAACGGTTTTTTAGAGCTTCTTCGGAAGCCTCGCATCCGCAGCTTTCAGAAGGAACAAAATATGAATGGTATTCTTCAGCAAAACGCTCATCCGGATGCTCGATCTGATACTTGAGTTTATCGTATGCGATCTCGCCAAACTTGTCCCAGCCTCTCGAAACGGTTGAAAGGATCGGGAATGTATACTGACCGTCTTTATTCATGTCAAAACCGGTAAGCAATACATCTTCAGGAACGCTGTAGCCGTTTTCAGTCAGAGCGGTATTAATGCCGAGAGCCATATTGTCATTCGCACAAACAACAGCATCAGGAAGCTCTTTTCCATCCTCCAGGAACAATTTCATCTGAAGATAAGCTGTATAGAATCCGAAATCACATACAAACTCATCGTATAGCTCAAGGCCGTGTTCATTAAGAACATCTACGAGTGCCTGGCGTCTGGTCTTATTCTCGACATTGCCCTCAACGCCGTTTACAAAGATTATCCTTTTAGCATTGTGATGCTCGACCAGGTGGAGTGCAAGATCTCTTACGCCGTTATAGTTCTCGGTCTTGATACAAGACATATTGGGGACTTCGACTTCAAGAGAAAGCATCGGCACGCCGGCTCTCTGGAAACATGCACAGACACGTTCCTGCTCATCAGGGAAATTATAAGTGTTGGTCAGCATTATCGCGCCGTCAAAATCAGAAGGATTGGGAAGATGGAAGATATTTAACTGACACTTATTCTGGAGATCGTGATCACCGGGGCTGCAGTATGTGACGAACACAAACAGATCCGTGCAATCCTCTTTTGCCTTTCTCTGTAAGCCACTGACTATATGTTCAACAAACTCATTGCTGAATCCGTTTGTGAATATAGCGATACGCTTGTTCATTATCACATTCTCCCCGGCGCTTCGGTTAATCGATTTGTCCCTTATGTTGCTTATTATATCAAAAAAATATAAGACTATTTAATCAGTATGTTTATAACCTGTTAACTTCATTCAAACTTTTTTCGAAATGACGGATTGTGAAAAGATACAAAAACCAAACCGGTTTTTATTGCAAAAAACCGAAAAATAAGGCGTTTATCAAATTCCTTTAATCATCATGCAAAGTGTTCACAGAGATTTAATACTGTATTGATAATCCGTTATCAATCATGACCCTATAATAGACTTAGAAACCAACAGAAAGGGGGATCATAATATGGCACTTACTGACATCTTAAAAGAAAAAATATTAAAGGCAGGTTCGAAGCAAAAACTTGATGCTGTCACAAAGTATGCGAGCCACCAGAGCGAAGACATCAGACTGACTGTCGCAATGGCACTTGGCATGATCCCCACATACGAATCCGGCATGGCACTCATTCCTCTTCTCAGAGACAAGTCAGCTATGGTAAGAGCAACCGCATGTGAGTCAGCAGCAACCATCAGGGCAAAGCATTGCGAAGAGTACATTAAGAAACTCGCATTTACCGAGACAGATCCGAACGTAAAGCAGGTTGCCATGAAGGCATTCGATCAGTTAAGAGACAAGGTCGCATAAGACTACATAAACACCCCAAAAAGATAAAGGGCCGGAAGCTTAGGTTTCCGGTCCTTTATTATGTCTGGTAAACTTTATCAGCCGATACTTATCCTCTCCATCGTCGACATATTGAAGCACCTCATGCTCTCCATTCCGCTAAACTGGGATCCGACAGCATAATAGAAACACAACGCAACACCGGGTTCGCCGTCAGGAGTAATGAAAGGCGTGATATTGATGTAATCGATCTGCGCGATGCTCTTCTCGAGATCGATATCCGGATTGCCGTTATAATTGGCATTCAGGATATCTGCTGTCTTGTTGAAGAAATCATCATCTGTCATGCCGAGACGCTTAGCAACCTCAGTGTCTTCCAAAGCTGTCAGAGTTTCAACATCGTAGTTAAAGACTTCACATGTAAAATAATCCTCGCAAACTGCGCTTGCTGCAATGACAATTGAAACGGTATTGTCCTTAACACCCCACGAATAACGCGTCTCATAACCGTCAACATAATCACCGTTCTGTTCGAGCGGATAATTCTTCTGTACAAAGTCACTCAGTTCAGCATTGATCGTTGTTGCCTCCACACCGTCTACGATAAGCTTCGGAATTGCGCTGGTAAATTCGCTGGTGCCGTCTGAAAGCGTTGTCTTCTGAAGGTCTTCAACCTGCACCTGGTGTGCAGGAGCGCTTTCCACGGCCGTCTCGGCAGTTGTTGTATCCTGAGGCTCACTTGCAGGTGTAGTCTGATGTGCTGTGCAGCCTGCTGCCATAAGCGACAGACAAAGCACTGCTGATATTACCTTTATTCTTTTCATAAACCATACTCCTAACGTTATAGTTTTCCCTTATAACTGCCCTAATTGTATGAGTTTAAAACATCAAATCAGCATCAAATAAATGTCATATTTATAGAGTTGTGAATGTAAACGGTCAGAAAACAAACTGATAAGGACGGAACGTTATCCTCTCTTAATATCCCATACTCCTTTCACTCCGAGATAATCACGTGCAAGATCTTTTGAATAATCCAGCCCGTTGTCACTGTTCGTCAGAACGATCACGTATTTATCTTCTTCAGGATTTAAAACATAAAGACTCTGAAAACCCGGATTGATTCCCGAATGCCAGTATGTCGTCTCAGATCCCTCATGCTCTACGGCAATTCCAAGTCCCCATTCATTCTCCTCATCAATCTCTACCGCAGGCTGAAACATAATGTTGTAAAAGTCATCCGGATCTTTTGCCCTGTCCATCAGTTCACAGCAAAACAAAGACATATCTTCTGCAGTCGATCTGAATGTATAAGCGCAGTTGGCATCCCTTTTAACAATATCGTTAGTAACGGGAATATTAAAAGGAAGCAAAAATCCGACAGCTGCGATAAGTCCCATAATAACAGGAACGGATGCATAGAAGAATTTTGTTCCAGTCGAGATACGCAAAACAATTCCCATCAACATAAAGCATGCCGCAAACAATACAAATACTTTGGACACAAAAACGAACAGCAGAAATGCAGCATTAATTACACCTGCCAAAACAAAACTTGCCAGAAAAGCACTTCTGAATGAGAACAGTTTAAACTCCGTTACTTTCCCGATTATTAAACTCAAAACGATCAGTACCACAAACGAAATAACAAACATTCCCAGTGCATAAAGAACAGCCGAACCGGGATTCATGTAAGGCGTAACGGTCGGCACACTTTCAAATGTGCTGTTAGTCATTCCCAAAGGCTCGAAAACATAATTGTACGCAGCCTGGTCCATCGTTAATCCGCTTGCGTTTTCAATGACATTCTGAAGATAGATATATCCCACTCCCGAATAACAAAACTTATCACCCGGATCGGAATAGATCTTCTTATCAGTTACGATCTCATAATTCGGAGAGAATCCTGCCGTATGGGACAGCAACTGTTTGAGAGTTATATCATTGATTCTTTCATCATCAGTTATAAGTTCATCATCAAGATACGGCGCTATCTTCTCATCAAGCGATAAAACACCTTCATCCACCATTGAAAGCGCGGTATATGCCGCTATTGTCTTGCCGTTGGAAGCAAGTTCATACACCGTCTTTTCATTGGTGTTTTTGCCACGGTTCTTAAACTCAACAGAACCATTTTCAAAGTAAACAACCGAGCAGTTATTTATCCCGTATTCCTCTTCAACTGTCTTATTGGCATCATTGCATCCGGCAAAAAGCAAAACAATTACCGCTATTAAAACCAGACTTATCGCGGTCTTAAACTTCATAAATAATCCTCCGTCCCCTGTGATCGATCTTTGTTCTTTCACAGGTTAGACGGAGGAATTTGTATTTCGTTACAAAGAACGGAAATGTTTTTTACGGGCTCCCCCCCTTATGATATTCACTTCAGGTCTATACTGATATCTAACTGGTACAGACCTTCATCATTTGCCTTTGTATCCAATGAAACATAACGGGGCACTCCGCATGTAGCGGTCCAAACACGATCCTCGCGATCGTCATTCACGTATTCTTCGTCTTCTTCCGTCAAGGTTGCTCTATATTCATCAAAGATAGTGTTTTTTACCTCTTCATAGACTGCTTTAGCGACTTTCAGATCATCAAACATTATCATGATATCAACACGTCCTGCTGCGTCGACTACGATGTCATCTCCGGAATCTACATTTGACACTAAAAAAACCTGAGGAATAAATACATTCGATCCGAGATCTTCAGAATACCAGCTATATATCGTGTGGGTGTTACCGGGCTCGTAATAAAAATCCGGTCTGACAGCAAATTTGTCAGCAAAGGATTCATGTGTAACATTGAAACCGATTGTCCTGATAGCTTCAACATTATTGACAATCTCTTCTGCGCTCTTGCCGCTGCAATCTATAAATACAGAGCCGCGTTCTTGCGCAACTCTTTCAGGTTCTGATTCAGTTTCCGATTCAGTCTCTGTTTCAATTTCTGTTTCAGATTCAGAAGTTGTTGTAGTCTCTTCTAATACAGTTGTTTCAGATGTCTCAGCTAAGCTGAACTCTGATTCTGTTGTCTCGACGATCTTCGTTTCTTCCGTTAATTCGGTGGTATCATTCGTATCACTCATATCACATGCACATAAAGACAACACCAAACCACCTGTAACAACAAGACTGATCAAACGCTTCATACATAACTCCTTTCACTTTGTAAGCACACTGTCGCGTGCCATTGCGATGATTTTCGAGCGGGCTTCATCAAAAGCCCTATTAAGACCGGGTGCAGCATTTTGAAATGGCTGCAGGCGAGACATGATTTCTTCACGTTCAGCACGGGTCGATTCTTCCATGTCGTAAAACTCGGAATAAACTTCTATCTTCGTGCGGACAGCATCCAGTTCTTTGTTGATGACCATTTGTTTATGCTTGTTTATTGCAAGAGCTTCGAGCACATCAATATAATCCTTCAGACACTCGAAATACTCTTTGTCCTGTTCTTCCGAATCAGAAACCGCTTTAAGCAATCTGTCGTGTGTATGCCTTAAGCGCGTCGGTGTCAGTACGTCGGATACGCAGACATCGCTGACTTTTGTCCATCTTCCCGCACAAAGGATACGGCCTAAAAGACTCTCAAAATCGGATTGTTCTGCCATGAGAATGTGACTGAATCTTTTATCGGCTTCGTCGAAAAAGCCCATGTTCATTGAATTCAAGGCCTTCTCATGAGGCAGACCGAAGAACAGCGAGATACCGTATGCAACACCGCACGAACCACATTCATAAACGCACTTTTCCATATCAAGACTTAAGCCTGCTCCGCACTTCGCGCATTGTATTGTCTTCTCAGACAGTTTGTGTGAACCATAGTCTTCAACCTTTGTTCCGGTTTCAGAAGATTCAGTGTCCTCTTCAGTTTCAGGCTCAATTGCTATTAGTTTTTTGTATTGATTCATATAAGCATCTTCATGCCATTCAATCTCTGAATCTATCCTGTTCTTTTTAAGCTCAGTATTCTCAACCTTGCTTTTAAGAGTTTTATAGTATCTGGCACCGCCTACCGACACTGCGACAGCCAGCAGGACAAAGGCTGCCGGAATCATCAGGAACTTAACCATATCCCATATTGCAGCCGGGTCATCGTGCGCGAAAATAAAAAACGGAATCGTTAATGTGACAAGCACACCCAGCATCACCAAAACTCTTATCAAATACGGTGAAAAGACACTGCCGCTGGAACTGTCCAGCGCTTTTGAGGCGTTATCCATCAGTTTTTTAGATCTTTCGGATTCCATCTCATCGTGGATCTTTTCTATCTGCTTAAGTTCTTCGACATGATCAGTCATATTGGATATGACATTGAAATATTCCCAGTTCTTTTTGCCGGAAAAATCCCTTGCAGTATCGAGTTCATTTCTTATCCTGTTAAGATTAGCTTTCTTCAGTTTGCTGATATCCGAGAGTTCTTTTTCTGAAGATACCATGATCGTGCAGAGCAGCATTCCGCGCAAAGCATTAAAGTTTCTGGAATCGTCTGCCAGAATAGCTTTGTACTTCTCTTTGGCAGCACCGAACTCACGGCGTTCAAGGCATGCATCTGCCTGGCTTGAAAGTTCTTTTCCGTGAAAATCAACGGAACTGAATCTCGTTCCGCAAAATGGGCAATCGAAAAACTCCTGATCGGAATCAAAGATCAGTATACCGGCACACTTTGAGCAGGTGTAACTCTTTAAAACCGCCAAGATACTATCCCCCTTATCCCATCTCTTAAGTTAATTATATCAAGAACAGCGTATCAGACTAACTTTATCGTTAAATGATCAATTCAAATTTGCTTCTAGAACTGGACTGGCGTGACGTAAAACAGATCAGAAACTGTTCAGAGATTATTAGTTGCATGCCTGTGCACAGAAGTTCTTGTATTTTGCACAAGCTTGTGTTATTTTTGAGCTAACAAATCAAGATAGAGGCTCAAAATGGATATCAATTTAGAAACTGATGAAAAGAGAAATAACGACCAGGCATATATCGCTGATTACGACCGCTTTTTAAAAGAAATAAGGAATACGAGAAAGGAAAACATATCCGTTGCGGATCTTTGCAACAAACTTAATGCTCAAAAGACAACTATATACAGGATAGAAAGAGCTGAAGTGGATCCGAAGTTATCAACACTGATGTTTTACCTCCACGGCTTCGATTACCATCTCGAGATCGTACCGGACAAAAAGGCAGAACCTGCACCCGATCCTCTTACGCCCGATCTGATAGTTGACGTTAACGGCACAGATGTCCTTATAGAACAGTTCGATCTAAACAAGGCCAAGACTGACAAGAACTTACGTATAAAGGCAGTACAATTCTTACTTTCTCTTATCGAAGAAGATCTTAAGATAGATAAAACTTGAAGACTCATATCAGGAGGAAAAGATATGAACCCCGATTTCGAGCATCACAACAGGAAAAGATCTTACCGGCATTTCTTCGGATATATCAGGCGTATTTCAGGCAGTAAAGGCGGCTTCTTTGAAGCAGAACGCTGCATATATTCAAATCAGAAAAAAGCAGCAATATACAGCATAGATATTAAAGACGAGGACCCTAAGCTCTCAGATCTTTTAAACTTCCTTAAACAGTACGGATACCACTTAGAAATCGTGCAGGACACTTTAGAGATCGTAGAAGATTACTCCTATGTCCACAACAAGCCGTCTGAAAATCTGACAGATCTCGTGATGGATGTTAACGTCATATCAGCATATATAGAGCAGCCGGACATAAAGAGAGCAAAGTTCGACAGAAAAAGACGGATGGAACACATAAGTAAACTTATCTCTTAAGGACAAGATGAATTAAATGCCGTCATTCACAAGGCGGCCCTGCATCTGATAACATTACTAAACACATTAAGAAAGGAAACACATAAAGATGAAGTATTCGGGAAAGCTTCTTAGCAAGGAAGAACGAGAATATCAATACGGCTGGATATCAAAAAAATACTCCACTGCCCTAGCTTCTCTTGCAGGTGACGAAGTCGAAATAAAAGACGGCATCAACGCAAGACCGCCAAAGCCGGATACGTATGTTCCTTTCGAACCTGAAGTCTCGTTATCTGTTGAAGATATCATCGATATCCACAACAAGATGGTCGACGATTTCGGCGGTGAATACGGCATAAGAGATGAAGGCCTTTTAGAGAGCATCAGGAATGCTCCCTACTCGGAGTTTTTCGGCACCGAGCAGTATCCGGAGATCTTGGATAAAGCAGCCAAATACTTATTCGACTTTACCTACTATCAGGTATTTGTCGACGGCAATAAACGAACAGGTCCTGCAGTCCTTAATGCTTATCTTGCAGGAAACGATCTCTGTTTGACGCTTTCGGCTAAAGAAGCTTACGAGCTCGTAATGGGCATAGCAAATCACAGATACGAAGACAGCAAACAATTAGTGCCTGTCTTGAAAAAATACACTAAACCATTCGGATGATCTCCTTATCCTCCCTGAAGGATAAGGAACTTCCAAGGAGGATAACATGATCTATTTTACCAGCGATCTTCATCTCGGACACAAGTTCGTGTTAGAACACAGAAAGATGTTTTCAGACATCGACGGGATGAACAGAGAACTCATAAACAACATAAACGAAAAGCTTACAAGGAATGATACCTTGTATATCCTTGGCGACGCCTCTTACAGGCTAAAGCCGGATGAGGCATCAGTTCTTTTAAGAAAGATAAAGTGCAGGAAGATCCTTATAAGAGGCAACCACGACAAGGAATATGACCCTGACGTATTCGAAGATGTTTCGGATTACTTGGAACTTAAGTACAACAAGCATAAGTTCATTCTTTGCCACTACCCTTTTGTCTGCTGGAAGCAGATGAGACACGGCTCGATCAATCTTCACGGCCATATACACAGCAGCCCGGAGTATAACGAAGAGAACCGGGCAACAGGAAGACTCCAGTACGACGTCGGTGTAGACGCAAACGGCTATAAGCCGGTTTCGATCGACAGGATCCTGAACTGGGCAGTTTCCTCTCCGTGGGAAGAATATAAGGGATTGAACCATCACATAACGGAGGAAACAGATGATGAAGAAAGCTAAAACCAAGATAAATGAAGAAGACTTCGAAAAAACGATCTCTTCACTGACACTCATAGGAGGCAGCCTCATATCAAATGGGATCCACGGCATAATGAGATTCATGTGTTGGACTACAAAGAACATCTGTTGGTATGAAATCACGACAGATTATACTGATGACAACTACTGGGACATAAGAAAGCTAATAGAAGATGCGATGGAAACTATCGAAAAGACTCCGGATAAATACCACCCGGTACGCATAACACTTTCCGATACCCATTACGAAGAAGACGATGTACGAGATATCCGTTTCTAGCTCTTCCGGGCAAGGGTGGGCAGAAACCCGATAAACGCAAAGAACAAGACCACCGTATTAATATGCAAAAAGAAAGGAACATAAAGAAGGTCATATATGACACGTATTTTTATAACAGGCGATACACACGGTGATATCGACTGGCACAAGATTAATACAAAGAACTTCCCGGAGCAAAAGGAACTCACAAAGGATGACTATCTCATCATCACAGGTGACTTCGGCGGAGTATGGTTTCTGGATAAGACAGATGCCTATATCCAGAAGAATTACGGACAGCGCAACTTCACTACCCTCTTTATCGACGGCAATCACGAAAACCACGCCGCACTGGATGCAATGCCGGTAGAAGAATGGCATGGCGGTAAAATCCACAAGGTAACGGATTCGATCTTCCATCTCATGAGAGGTCAGGTTTACGTGATTGGTGGTAAGACTTTCTTTACGCTGGGCGGAGCTGAATCCTCAGATAAGTTATATCGTAAGGCTGACGTTTCGTGGTGGGCCCGTGAGCTTCCCTCCATCGAAGAATATAACGAGGCATTCAAGAATCTTGCAAAGCACGGCTATAAGGTCGATTACATCCTCACACACTGCGCACCGGAAGAAACCGTCACCGCTCTCGGCATGCCCTTCATGAGCATCCGCAAGCTCAATGACCTCACCTCGATGCTCGATACGATCGCACAGACCACAAGTTTCAAGGCCTGGTATTTCGGCCATTACCACGATGACGTTGATTTCGGCAAGTATCATCTGATGTATCAGAAGATCGTTGAGCTGAAGGATTGATCTGCACCACAAATCAAAAGGAAAACACTATGAACTACTACATTTCAGACATGCATTTTTGTCATAAGAACATCCTCAGGTACGATGGCAGGCCGTGGGATGACATCAGTTCCATGGAGTATGACATGATCGACTGGTGGAATAAAAAAGTAACAGATAAAGATGACGTTTATATCCTCGGCGATCTCTGTTGGGGAAAAGAATCTGACTGGATCAGGATCCTGTCCCGACTGAATGGGAAAAAGCATCTCATCTTGGGCAATCACGATCCCAAACATTTTTCTCCGGAAGTCCTTGATCTCCTCGCAGAGCCCCCAACGCCTTACAAGGAGATCAAAGACGGAGAATATAAGCTCGTTCTTTGCCACTACCCGATGCTGTCTTATAACGAAGATACTGATCCAAACACATTGATGTTCTATGGTCATGTACATAACACACCAGAATTCGATGCCGTGATGGAATCAGTAAAGACAATGAAAGAATGCTGCCGTGCAGTCGGTATTAACTATCGCGCGAGGCTTTATAACTGCTGGTGCGGATTCTTCGGCTGGCAGCCGGCAACAGTAATGGAAGTACTGACAAATAAATATGCACACTGCAGATTAGATTAAAAGGGTATACATATGAGAGGCTATCAAAAGCTTGATGACATCGAATACAAGGTCTTCAGCAAAGGTGTAAGCTGCAAAAAGTTCTCAGTTTTTGAAAGATTTCCTATAGGGATTCTGGCTTACACCGAGCATGAAGACTCAATAAAAGTGTATTGCAGGATCGTCAGCCGTTTTCTCCACCCGCATCAGATGCCGTATCTGATCTCCGGCATCACATTACCTGAGATCAATGAGAAGTATCACTTCATGTGTATCGTTCCGAAAAGCGGATTCGGGTTAAAGCTAATGAGGATCAGATTTGTTGTAAGTGATTTAGACAGGATTTACGACAGTCTTCCTGATAAAACACTGGTCTTTCACAAGGACGTATCTGATGACAAAGCAAAAAACTTCTATTTGATAATCGGACTTAACGAAGATGACAAGGAAAAGACGATGAATGAATACAACGTTACGTATCAGGCAATCTGAACACCAACATTTACAATGGGTCAAAGAATATGGATAACAAAGAAAACCAAATAAAGAAATTCTATATAGCCGACACACACTTCGGCCACAAGAACATACTTCATTTCGACAAACGGCCATGGCACGATATAAGCGCAATGCGGGATGACATGATAGAACTCTGGAATGACAAAGTCCGACGCTGCGACGAAGTATATATACTCGGTGATTTCTGCATGGGCACGCCTGATGACTGGCGATATCTTCTTAACAGGCTTAACGGAAAGAAATTCCTTATAAAGGGCAACCACGATTTAAAGAATATACCTGAAGACATACAGAAAATGTTTGTTGAGATATGCAATTACAAGGAAATCCATGATGGTGAACACCACGTGATAATGAGCCACTACCCTGCTATAGCATATAACCATGACACTGAGTTATTTTGCGTAATGCTTTACGGTCACGTACATAAAACCGTCGAGTTTGAAGCGCTGAAGAAAGCAGTAGCTGCATATAAGGATCATTCAGAAAAGAATATGCTTCCTTATCAGGGAAATCTCTACAACTGCTGGTGCGGTTTCTATGGGTTTATGCCGGCTACATTAAAAGAAATACTGGTAAACAAACAAAACCATTAACGAACCTAAAGGTGGTATTTATCCTGCGGGAATCATCTAATGTGAAATATCGAGGTATCAGAATGAAAGAACGAGTAATACGCAACAGATTAAGATGCAAAGAATGCGGTGACATAATAGAAAGTCTTACAGTCCATCACTATATCGAGTGTTCGTGCGGTAAGTGCGCTGCTGACGGCGGTAAAGAATACATCAGGCGTGTCTATGCTTACGAAGGAGTCTACGAAGAATTGAGCGAAGTCGAAAAATGGGACGATGAACTATCCTACAAAGCAGAAAAGGACATAATGGAAAAAGGCAGGACTGACATTATATGCCCCATATGTCACAATGCTCCTGAGTATGAGATCAAAGAAACACCTTTGAATCACAAATTAGGCTGTATAACCGGCGGTTGTAAGTGCGGCTATATTCAATTAGGGATATAAGTTCTCGAGGTTAGTATGTCAATAAATCTTTTGGAAAGATAGGATCAAGGCTTTGATAAGGTCGAAACAGGAAAAAACCAAGAAAAAAGCGGTAGTGCAACTTGTTTTGCACTACCGCGGTATGGGTCCTTTTTGCTCTGTTTTTTACATCGTTTGTCGTAAAATTGTCGTGAATTCAGTTTTGGGAAAAAGAAAAACCTCTCAAACACTATGTCTGAGAGGTTATTGCTGAAAAACACCGAACAATTAGAACATTTGTTCATATAAAAGAGTTTCGCACCGCAATTAGTTGCCTGTTATCTGTATTAATTATACACCAAAAAGCCATATAAATAAAGGCTTTGAACGATTCGTCTCAACAAAGAAAACGGCCAAGTGAGCTTCCCTCCCAAGGCCGTCATCTTTATCTTATTAGTCCTTTTATTGGAATATCACCCGCTGTAATCAGCCAGGCTCGTTACCTCGTCATAAACGAAAAGGCCGACACTTTTAACTCCATATTGCTCATAAATGTCGAAAGATCCGGTTACGACTTCTATCTCTTCCACGTTATCGGAATCAACATCTTCAGAAAGGATGCTTCCCTTATCTGTCGTATAGCAGATCCTGATTCCTTCGTTTTCTCCACCAATATCAACAGGCAGAGTATAGTAAGCATCCATAAATACCGCTTCATGATTATTCTCATCAAGCTCGTATCTGGCAACGGACGAATAAAATGCTCCGGAAGAACCTTCAAGATATAAGATCATATCAGATGAAAGATATATCCTTGATCTGAACCCTCCGCTAAGAAGGTGTTTTACTTCACCATCAGTATATGTATATAGTTCGATTATGCGATTTTCGTAATTGGGACCTATCTCCAATACCACGAGTTCCGCGGTCTTGTCACCGTCTATGTCGGCAAACGCAAAGCCCACGAGGGATTTGGGGTCGTCATAAGAACAGAGTTCGCAAACCCCGCCGCCGTATTCATTTCCGAAATACGTGTTAATCCCGCCGGGATCAAAGTTATCTACGCATGAGACTATCGAATCAATAACCTCATAGTATTCATCCGGGATCTTTACGGCATCTTCCGTCGTGGTCTCCACAACCGTTTCTTCAGAAGAAGCCGAAGTCTCTGATACGGTTGTCGTTTCAGAAGCAGACTCTTCTGATACCGAAGTCTCCGGCACCGAAGCACCGGCCTGGCCTCCGGCACACCCCGACAAGACAAGCGCTGATACCAATATTCCTGCTGACAATCCGCATCTCTTCATGGAACCGATTCCTTTTTAGAACCTTTTCCTGAATTATACACCCATGTCAAAGAACGTCCTGCCTTACGGTCTTCCCGCTTACGAACGTTATCTCAACCATGGACTTGTCGAGTACCGTTATCTTGGTTATCAATTGCCTAATGAGCTGGTCATCAAACTCGAGGGGCCTGTGGACCATAAGGTTTAAGACTTCCTCGATCTCCTCAAGCCTCGAGCTCGTCATGTCGGAGCTCCCGCATATGAGAAGCGCCTTTTTCTCTTCTTCTGCCTCATCGATCCTATGCTTTATGTCCATGAAGCGGTCCTCATCAAAATCCGAGGAGAGGTCAGTGAAAGACTTGAACATCTCTTCCGATTCCTTTTTGAGGTCTCTTAAGATGCCATCTAACTCCAGGATTCTTCTTGCAGCGCGGTTTTCTTCCAGTCCCGCACTTATAAGTTCCTTCAAAGCCCCGACAGAAGACCCTATCTCCGAGGCATTCTCCCTTATGGCCGCGAGGATCGCTCTGTGAAGAGCATCTTCTTCCAGTACCGGAGAAGCTTTGCAGTACCTTTTCCCGTACTTGACTCTCTTTGCGCAGCGCCAGACGGGCCTTAATCCGTCACGTTTGTTCCTCCACATGCATCTTTTGTAGTGGCATCCGCAGTCTCTGCAAAAGAGGATCTCGGTAAGAACGTACCTGCTGTCGAAACGGCCCTTATCGGTAAACTTTCCTATGTCGACCTTCTTTTCTAAGTCGTTCCTTCTTCTCATCTCCTGCTGGACACGGTCAAAAGTATCCTCGTCGATTATCGCCGGATGGTGGTTTTTAATGTAATACTGACCGACCTCGCCCTTGTTTACCCTCTGCTTCTTGCTTATGGGATCTACTATGTACGTCATGTTCGTAAGAACGTCGCCTTTGTACTTGACGTTCTTAAGGATCGACAGGAC
>JAEEGL016621674.1_pt1 | contig 22672 bp, 17 predicted proteins | sample 9134231 | NCBI WGS metagenome assembly JAEEGL01 (sample SAMN16246548, study PRJNA631951) | gut metagenome | biome: gut microbiome; feature: rumen; material: fiber-attached | host: Bos | place: Iran: Karaj | collected 2018-10 | reverse complement strand
GAAAAGAAAACAGAACAAATCAACACGACAAAAATTGACACTATCATTGAACAGACAGAAAATCAAGACTCTGCATTAGTTTTAGATACGCTCAGTACAATTGAAGAAACGATTACGCAACAAGAAGAAATGCCACAAACGGAATCCCGCTCGTTGTGGATGATTTTCCTATTGGGGTTCTTGGGCGGAATCCTCGCATTCCTTACTCCATGCGTATTTCCAATGGTTCCAATGACAGTGAGCATGTTCCTGAAACGCGACAAACAACACGCCCTCCGCGACGTGCTAATTTATGGATTGTCAATAGTGGTGATTTTCGTCGTACTTGGTTTGTGCATTACGCTCCTTTTCGGCGTTGACGCGCTCAACAAACTTTCCACAAGTCCGGCGTTCAATATGGTGTTCTTCTTTGTGTTCGTCATTTTTGCCATCTCGTTTTTCGGGGTATTTGAACTTATGTTGCCGACAAGCTGGATAAACTATTTCGACCAAAAAGCCGACTCTTCGAAAGGATTTATGAGTATATTCTTTATGGCGTTCACGTTGGTTTTGGTGTCATTCTCCTGCACGGCCATGATAATTGGGACATTACTTGTGGAATCTGTCGTTTCGGGCTCTCTCATAGGACCAATGGTGGGAATGTTGGGGTTTGCTGTTGCACTTTCACTTCCATTCATCGTATTCGCCGCCATGCCATCGCTCCTTTCTTCGCTTGCAAAATCGGGCGATTGGATGAACGACATTAAAATCTCGTTGGGCTTCATTGAATTAGGTTTCGCAATGAAATTCATTTCCAAAGCCGATTTAGTTGCTGGCTGGGGAATATTGCCACGCGATTTATATATCGGTATTTGGATTTTGTTATCAATAATATGGGGATTGTGCATTCTTCGCGTGATTTGTTTAGGTCACTGCACACGAAAGCCGTTGTCAAAACAACGAATCGGATTTGCGGCGCTTATTTTCGCATTCACCATCTATCTTATCCCAGGATTTCTCGGGAAGCCACTTGACCTCATCAGCGGCTGGCTTCCGCCAATGAACACGCAACACATTAATATTCTGTCGGATACGGAAGAAACAAATGTTAACACAAATAAAAAATACGCCGATTTATTCCACTCGCCATACGGGATTGACGGCTACTACGATTACGAAGAAGGTTTGGAACACGCAAAAGCCGAAAGCAAACCTATCCTATTGGATTTCACAGGTTTAGGTTGTGAAAACTGTCGAAAAATAGAAATGAACGTTTGGGCAAAACCCGAAATTCTCGAAATTATAAAAAACGACTACGTGCTGATTTCGCTTTATCTTGATTCCCGCGAACCACTTGACAGTTCGCTTGTCCGTGAAGAACAATACGGAGGCAAAACATACAAAATCAGAACCATTGGCGAACATTGGAGCATTTTTATGATGAAAAACTACCACGGTCTTATGCAACCATACTATGTTTTGCTTTCACCTGACGGGGAAAAACTCTGTGAGCCAATCACATACGATGAAGCAAAAGATGTAGAAAAATACAAGAAGTTTCTTGATACTGGATTAGAAAAAATGAAAGAGAAATGAAAAAATTTGTTTTACAAATTATATTAATTGTCATGGGTTTATCTTTCTTAAATTCCTCAAGTCCAAGTACTTGCAAGGTTCATAAGGGTACCTCAACTTATAGTAGCGACGTTATCTGCAACCTTAAAGATAGTAAAATATACAAAGGTGATTCTTCCTATTCCAGCGACGTACTTGTAACTATCAGAGACAAAAAGATTTACGAAGGTAATTCCTCGTATAGCAGCGACGTACTTTACACTATTTCCGATGGAAAAGTTTACAAAGGAAACTCCAGTTACAGCAGCGACGTAGTTTGCACAATTCGCAACGGAAAAATGTACAAAGGTAACTCCTCGTATTCGAGCGATATTATTTGCAATTGGAAAGAGGGCAAAGTTTATGAAGGTACGTCATCCTATTCAAGTGACGTTCTTTACACAATAAGCGACCACGTAAACATTGCAGAATTTATAGCAATCTGGCACGTGGTGAATTATGTATATTAGAAACTTACTTCTCCACCTTCAGTAGCTCGTACATTTTATGTACCTTGTCTTTAGCTTCTTCGATTGACTCGCCACGAGCCAATAGTACCGCCATTCTGCGATGTTCGTGCACCTCGGGTTTTCCGAAAATTCGCATTTGTGTGTCTGGGATAGCCAAAACCTCTTCCAAATTACTGAATTTTACATTGTTACTGTCACCTGTAACTACAACCGCCTTTGATGCCGAAGGTCCATGAAACGCTATATTCGGAATAGGAAGTCCTAAAATAGCTCGAACATGAAGTGCAAATTCCGACAAATCCTGCGAAATCATTGTAACCATCCCCGTATCGTGCGGACGTGGAGAGACTTCGCTGAAAATAACCTCGTCGCCTTTCACGAACATTTCCACGCCGAAAATACCCCGACCTCCAAGTGCGTCAGTAATTTTCTTAGCCATTTCCTGTGCTTTCGCCAATGCATTTGGCGTCATAGGCTGTGGTTGCCATGATTCCTGATAATCACCGTCTTTCTGCCAATGACCAATAGGATTCAAGAAACTTGTTCCATCTTTGTGACGTACGGTCAACAAAGTAATTTCGTAGTCAAATTTGACAAATGCTTCCACAATCACCTTTCCCGCACCGGCACGACCACCAGCCTGCGAGATTTCCCACGATTTATCTATGTCGGCTTCGGTTTTTACTACGCTCTGTCCGTGTCCTGACGAACTCATAATTGGCTTTACCACGCAAGGAATTCCTATTTTTTGAATAGCCTCGCGATATTCCTGATAATTTGCGGCGAACTGGTACTGCGAGGTTTTCAATCCTAGTTCCTCAGCGGCAAGACGACGGATACCTTCACGATTCATAGTCAAAAATGTCGCACGCGCTGTCGGTATCACATTGAAACCTTCTTTTTCGAGTTCCACTAAGGTCGGCGTGGCAATAGCCTCGACTTCGGGAATAATGTAATCAGGTTTTTCAGCATAAATAATTTCGCGCAATTTCTGACCGTCCAACATCGAAATCACGTACGACTTATGAGCAACTTGCATTGCCGGTGCATTTTCATATCTGTCGACAGCAACAACCTGTATTCCAAGACGTTGTAATTCTATCGCAACTTCTTTTCCTAATTCACCCGAACCACAAAGCAAGGCTTTTTTACCATCTTCTTTGTATATTGTACCAAATTTTTCCATATCACACTTTTTTAGACAACCAAAAATAAAAAATACCTGTTGTACATTTTTAAAATTCATAAAGAAGATATTGACAATTTGCGGTTAATTTTGAGAACGAGAACAAAAAATCTATTTTGTTCATAACTTGTAAATCTTATACGTCGTCTTTTTTTGGTTCAAAACAAAAAATCTTGGAAATTTGAACCGATATGGAATGTTGTGAATTTCAAACTGCGACTCGGGGACTTTCCGAAGAAAAGAAAGACATGCTTACGGCAATTCTTTCCGACTTCGGCTTTGAAAGTTTTTACGAAGAAAATGGCTTGTATAAGGCTTATATTCAGCAAAATAGCTTTACAGAAACTGCATTTCAAACAACAATGTCCGACGCAGAACGATTCCTTGGGAAATTACAATTCTCCATCGCCGAAATTCCATCCACGAACTGGAACCAGACATGGGAAAACACCTTTGATTCTATTCGAATAAGTGACGAAATTCTTATAAAAACTTCCACTTCGAACAATACTGATACTGCAAAACACACAATTGTCATCAATCCGAGAATGGCATTCGGTTCGGGGACACACGAAACCACATCGCTCATTTTGCAAGCGATGAAAGACATTGATTTTGACGGAAAAACCGTCGCCGACTGTGGTTGCGGGACAGGCATTCTTGCTATTTTCGCGTCAATGCTCGGTGCAAAAAACATTATTGCTTTCGACTACGACAAATGTAGCGTTGACAACTCCATAGAAAACATAGAATTAAACAACATTCACAATATTTCAGTTTTTCATTCGTCTTTTGAAATAATGGAAAACAAAAAATTCGACATTGTTTTGGCAAACATCACCCGAAACATTCTTGTCGAAAATATAAAACAACTTACCAAGTCGCTTAATCCCGACGGCATATTGATTGCAAGCGGATTCTACAGCGACGACATAGAAATAATACGAAAAAATGCCGAATCGACCGGACTTACATTCGTCGGTTCACGAACAAAAAATAATTGGTCAATAACAACATTTATACATAAATAAATATGAAGACACATTTACAAAAATTCGTTCTTGTTTGCACGTTCTTATGCAGTTGTCTGCTCTCGAATGCACAAATCAAACAATTTGCAGATGATGAAGTCCAATATATTCAACAATTGGAGCAATTCTTCTCTAATTCTGCCCAAAGTCAGGATTTGCTGAAATATTTGAAACAGTTCAAAAAATACTGGGAATCGGGAGCTATTGACAGAGACGAAAAAAGCCGTATTGTGGAAACTTCCAATGCATTGTTGAAGAAATACGGGAAACCAAGTCCACATTTCTACAACTATCTGCAAACGGTGGAATTGTTTTTCAACACCGACCATCCGACTGCCAGCTACCACGCGTGGAATGAGGCTTATAGGTATTTATTGAAATCAAAAACGCTGAATGCCGCCGACAAATTTTGTAAAGGAACGCTTTTGCTTCTTTCGGAACATGAATTGTACACCTCGTCAACCGTGACATGGAAATTGATGCGCGTAAAATCTTTCAACTACAAATTTGACAACAACAACGTAAGAATCACCCTTCCTCCGACCGACTTGCAATGTACATCGGCAGGAAACTCATTCATCATCCACCTTGCAAGCGGCTACTTCCTGCCTTTTGAAAACATCTGGGTTGGCGACGGTGGAAAAGTTTTCTGGGAACGTTCGCATCTCAGTAGCGAATCTATTTATGCCGAATTGAGCAACTACAAAATTGACATGACCAAATATACCTACAAGGCTGACTCTGTTTGGTTCTACAACGACATGTACTACTCCGACAAAATTCTCGGTTCTCTCGAAGACAAGACCATGGCAGAGACAAGCGTAAACGAAATATCGTACCCACGCTTTAAATCGTACCAAAACATCTTCATTATAAAAGATATTTATCCAGGCATCGACTACAAAGGCGGTTTCAGTATGAACGGTGCGAAATTCATCGGTTCGGGAACAGTAGAAGAACCTGCTACCTTGGACTTCCGCAACAACGGAAAAAAAATCTTCAAAACTTCTTCTATCGGATATACATTCCAAAAAGAAAGCATCAGTAGCCGTAATGCCGCAGTCAGCATCTACATCGATGCCGATTCAATTTACCACCCAGGATTGTTATTCCGTTACAACGTGGCGACAAGAACTGTAAACCTTATCCGTAACGGCGATACGGAAAACATGAGCCGAAGCCCCTACTTCAACTCATACCACATGCTCGATATGGATTTCCAACAACTGACATGGCAAATTGACAATCCGGAAATGAAAATGGGCGGTCTCGAAGGAACAAATCTCAGTAAAGCTTCTTTTGAATCATCAAACTATTTCCGTAAAGCACGCTACCAGGAAATCGGCATGTACAATCAAATTCACCCGCTTTTAGCCCTTCGGAAATTGAGCAAAGAAAAAAACACGGAAACTCTGACCGTGAAAGAATATGCAATGTATATGAGAATGCCCGAACCCGACGCCGTGCATCTATGCTTGGACCTTTCGTTCCGTGGTATGATTACGTTTGATTCAAAAACAAACACTTTGCAAATTAAAAAACGTACATACGAATATCTTGACGCAGTTGTCGGTAAAATTGACTACGACGTAATCCGTTTCGATTCGGAGCACGATATGAAAGGCATGGCAAATGCTACGTTGGATTTGACGACGAAAGACCTCAACATGGTCGGTGTTTCGAAGATACAAGTGTCAGATTCTCAGAATGTTGTATTCTATCCTCGAGGCAGTCAGCTTACAATGTCGAAAAACAGAGACTTCCAATTTGACGGCGTAATAGAAGCTGGACTTTTCACGTTCTACGGCCGTGGTTTCGACTTTAACTACGAGAACTTCAAAATCAATCTGCAAAACGTTGATTCTTTGAAGATTAAAGTAAAGAGTTTCAAAGAAAATCAATATGGTATAAAGGATTATGTACAAATTAAAAACTCTATTGAACACGTAACAGGTGATATTTTGATTGACGACCCGAACAACAAATCAAGTATCAAAGATTTCCCACAATATCCTATTTTCAATAGTAAACAAACTTCATACGTATACTACGACTATCCAAGCATTTACAATAAAGTATACGACCGAAATAAATTCTACTACAAAGTCGATCCGTTCTCAATTGACAGCGTAAACGACTTCTCGACCGACGCCTTGTTCTTTGAAGGTGAGTTGATTTCTGCCGACATTTTCGAAAACATTCGTGAAAAAATCGTCGTACGTCCTGATTATTCTTTTGGTTTTGTTCGTGTAACGGGAAAAACTGGATATAAAACTTACAAAGGGAAAGGAACTTTCACCGATACGATCGATTTGAGTTTCAAAGGATTGCGTGGATTCGGAACGTTAGATTACTTAAATGCAAAATCAGTTTCGAACCCGAAAGGATTCACTTTCTTCCCTGATTCAACCAACGGTCTTGCAACAAATTTCACCATTAAACAACAAAGTGCCGCACAGGGAACTGAATCCCCGAGCGTAAAAGGCGAAGACATCAAAATTCATTGGGAACCATACGAAAACAGACTGATGGCTGCCGAAACCGGCAAAGTATTCAAAATGTACGGCGACACGACCACATTGGCAGGTGGTTTGATATACGGGCCGAACGGACTTGGCGGATGGGGCAAATACACCTTCAGCGAAGCAATAATCACCTCGCAAAAATTTGAGTTCAAAGAAAAAATCGTCAACGCCGATTCTGCCGACTTTGACTTGAAGACACAAGGCGGAGCTTTAGATGAAATGGCATTCAAAACGAAAAATGTAAAGGCCAATATCGATTTCACAACTCAAAAAGCAAACTTTACATCGAACGACAAGCTTTCGTTGGTTCAATTGCCTAAAAATATGTATGTCTGCTATTTAACCAAATTTACTTGGGACATGAAGACTAAACAAATCGCATTAGGCGACCCGAAAGACATGAATACAGACAAAAGAGACTTACACTTCTATTCTGTTCATCCAAAGCAAGATACACTTAACTTTGAATCTCCGTATGCTACCTACGACTTAAAGAACCATATAATCGGTGCATACAAAGTTCCGTACATCGACATTGCCGATTCACGTATAATTCCAAACAAAGACAGTATTATTACCGTTAAGAAGGAAGCATTCATGGATACAATTCGTAACGCGAAACTCATTGCCAACCGCGACAATAAATACCATACTATTTACGATGCAACATTCTTCGTAAAAGGACGGAACAATTTCGCCGGACACGGAATGTACGATTTTATTGACGAAAACAAAACGAAACACCCACTTCCACTTACAAGAATTAGAGTTGATTCTGCACAACACGTATATGGTAAAGGTAAATTGGAACAAGAACAGAATTTCAAACTTTCATCGGTATATAGTTACTTTGGCGACTACAAAATGTTGTCGACACAACAATACCTGACATTCGACGGTAATGTATTGATTGCCAACGAATGTGCTAAGATAAAACCGTCGTGGTTCAAATTTGCCGGAGAAATCAATCCAGAAGAAATCTTTATTCCTGTCAGCGACAACATGATTGACATCGATTCCAACTACGTCGGTACGACATTGTTTACAAACATCAGACCGACAGGCGTTTATACGGCATTTTCATCGCCCAAATTCAATAAAAACGACGTTCCGATGTTGAGCGTGAACAACTCATATTTGTTCTATGACAAAAATTCCCGTCGTTACAAAGTTGGTTCAAAGGAAAAAATTCTTGACGAAACCAAGCAAGGTAACCTCATAACATATCATCGGGAATATTGCAACACTTACGGCGAAGGTAAATTAGACCTCGGAACGAATTTCGGTCAGGTAAAAACCGACATTTACGGTACTGTAACACACAACATCAATTCTGACCGTGTCACGTTGGAAACATTCTCAGTAATCACATTCCCATTCGACGCAGGTGTTCTGAAAGCTATTGCCGATACGGTACTTAATCGTACAAATCTTAAAAATGGCAATCTGACCACTCCAGCATTCAAAAAAGGATTTACCGAAGCCCTTGGAAATGCCGAGGCTGATAAATATTTATCGGAACTTCAAACATATTTGGCGTTAAAGAACTTGCCAAAAGCTCTTGAAAAAAGCTGTATTTCGTTCTCGAAACTTGATATGGCATACGATTCGGCGGCACATGCATATCGTTCTGTCGGTCAACTTGGAATTTTCAGTATTGGCAACCGTTTTATAGACAAAACAGTTAACGGATACGTAGAAATTGCCAATCTTTACAAAGATGACATGCTCAATATTTACATTGAATTAGACAAAACACATTGGTTCTTCTTTACGTATACAGGTGGCAAAATGCAGTTTATTACTACTGACAATGCGATGAATACTGCCATAAACAACATAAAAGAAGCTAAACGTACTTCGAATGTATCTAAGAAAGAAACTCCATACTTCTATAAAGTTGGTACAAGTTCTTACAAGGAACAAATTCATGGAAAATATAGACGAAATGAACCATGGTACGATGAAAAACCACCTCTACCAGACCCAGACGAACTAATGGAAAAACCTCGTAGACAAAAAGAACAGAAGGACGAGGATGACGATTATGATGACTACGAAGACGAATAATTAAATTTCACCAAGGAGTCGGAGCATTCTTCTCTGACTCCTTTTTATTATTATACATTATGCAATATTTATCACCAGTTCTTTTATTATTTCTTGCCAATATTTTCATGACATTAGCGTGGTATGGTCACCTTAAGTTAAATCAAATGGGCGTATCTACCAATTGGTCTATGATAGCCGTTATTTTGTTCAGTTGGGGAATAGCCTTTGTCGAATATTGTTTCCAAGTTCCTGCTAACAAGATGGGATTTATTGGCAACGGCGGTCCATACACATTGTTACAACTAAAAGTAATTCAGTAAGTGCTTTCCATTACAGTTTTCTGCGTAATTGCCAATATTTTATTTCAAGGAGAAAAAATCGCATGGAACCACATTGCGGCATTTGTTTGTTTGGTATTGGCTGTTGTGTTTGTTTTTTGGAAATCATAAAAAAAGAGACGTTGCACACGCGACGTCTCTACTAATCATTGATATTAAATATAGTAACTTATTCTTCCACTTCGTATTCTGAAACTTTATATACCGTACATCTCATTGTGTAGCAACCTTTGGATTCCTCTGTTGTATACAAAGCAACCTTTTCATCATCTTTTGTCACATCAAATGATTTTGTACGAGCTTCGCGAACGCCGCGTTCTTTTTCGTGGGTGAATTTCACATAATTATCATCAAATAGCGTCAAATCAAAATATACATCTACCCCGTCACGATGTTTTGTACGTCCTGGATCAATCCAGATTTCAATGACTGCCTCATTACCAACACGTATTGTTTTATTTTTATCATTTTTATATTCGTGTTCCCAATACACGGTGTAATCACCTCTGTCAATCAAATAATACACGCCCCAATCCCAAGAATTACGCAAATCAACCTGCTGTCTATAGCCATCATCATATTCAACATCATACGAAACTCGTATAAACTGAGGTTCACCAACTTCATCACTATAATCAATGCTCAAATACGCATTACCGTCTTCACCCATATTACATGAGACCAATCCGAAAATTGCCGCAGCAAACAAGAAATATAACCGTTTCATAACTTTTAATTTTTAAACAAAAAAGGCATAGCAAAAGCCATGCCATAATTACTGAATTAGTGAATCTTATTCAAAAGACAAACCTAATTTAATCTTTAGATGTTGATTATGAATCTTTTGCTTATCCCATACATCGTATGAGTAATTAATATTTCCCAATACCCATTCACAACCAATCAAGAATTTTGAATAGCGGAAATCCAAGCCGAACGAGTAGTTGAAACCAAGTCCGATACCTGTATCCTCCTCATTTTTTGTTGGAACATAATTTAGAGACGAAGGCATTGCAGAATCATCGTATGATGTTCCATTTACAGCAACTACTTCATATCCACCATATTCAAGGCCTGCATTTCTTCTTTCAAAAATCGGTGAATTTGACGCATATCCCAACTGATAGGCAGGAATTCTAAAATAATTCACAGCAAACGTCGGACATACCTTTGCTGTCAAATCAATATAGAACGATTTTGCAGGACTTATCGTAGCAACAAGACCAGCATTCAAAGAATAATACACATTCAAATCGTTATAGTTTTCCGTATCAGTTGATTTTACACCACCGATAGCACGAGTTGCATCGGGGAAACGGTAATAATCTGCACCCAAGTCAATGAAATCGATACAAAGACCTGCTTTGAAACCTTCTATCAACCAGCCAATCGGGTGAATGTAGAAGTTTGCACCAACAGTCAAAGCGCCGCTGTAGTGATTCAAATCGTCGCCATATTTATTTTTATAATATGTACGAAGATTTTTCGACGATTCATTGTCTACAATCGTTCCATATTTTGAAACAGCACGATTCCACGACAAAGTGAAATACGAATTATTTTTAATGGTTCCTTGCGAAAATGCCGCTGAAGCCACTAACATAAGCACTAAAGGTAAAAGTATACGTTTTCTCATCTTTTAATAATTTTGAATTTCACAAATATATAAAAAATTTATCTTTTTAAAAATTCCGACAATAAATGTTCCGTTTCTTCACATGCACGAGATAAATCGTCGTTTACGACAATAGCATCAAATTTTTCTGCGAACTGCATTTCGTATGCCGCTTTATCTAAACGTTGCTGAATTTCTTCCATAGAATCAGTTTTTCTTGCAAGTAAACGTTCACGCAACACGTCGATTGAAGGCACTTTGATAAACAGCGACAACGCCTTGTCTCCGAACAACTTCTTTAAACGCATTCCGCCTGCCACATCGACATCGAACACAATCACATTGCCTTTTCCCCAAATTCGGTCACATTCGGAATGTAATGTTCCATAAAATCTGTTGGCATATACTTCCTCGTATTCCAAGAAATCGCCGTCGGCTATTTTTTTCTTAAATTCATCAACCGAATAAAAATAGTACTCAACTCCATTTTTTTCCGTTCCACGCGGAGCACGGGTTGTTGCAGAAATGGAAAATTCCAAGGGAAAACCCTTTTGCAACAAATAATGAATTATTGTTGATTTTCCAGAACCCGAAGGAGCCGACAATATGAGCATTTTGTTTTCTTTCATGCCGTTGTTATAAAACATTCAGTACCTGTTCCTTAATCTTTTCCAAATTGTCTTTCATCTGAACCACAATCCTTTGCATGTCGGCATCGTTCGACTTGGAGCCCATGGTGTTTATCTCGCGTCCCATTTCCTGTGCAATGAAATTGAGTTTCTTACCAGCGAATTCCTCATTGTCCATTGTATCGAGAAAATACTTACAATGCTGAGCAAGACGAACTTTTTCTTCATTTATGTCGAGTTTCTCCAAGTAGAAAATCATTTCCTGCTCAAGGCGGTTTTTGTCAATTTTGTCTGATTCAATAAATTCAGCCAAAGAGGTTTCGATTTTTTCGCGAATCTTCACCACACGATTTTTCTCAAACTCTTCAATCGACGCCAACAAATTTAATATTGTCGCAATATTTCCACGCAAATCCTTATCGAGTGCTTCGCCTTCGTGACGACGATACGTCACAATATTTGTCGTTGCTTCCTCAATCGCCTTATACACTTCGTTCCATTCCGACTCCGACGCAAGCGTCTGAGTGTCAACCGACCAAACATCAGGCAATTTCAGCACAGCATCTAAAGTCGAAAAATTTTCGGCATGCAATTCCTTTGCAAGCGATTCTATCTTTTTATAATACGATTTTACGACAGATTCCTGTAACACACGTTCGCCGACACCTTCCTTTGTTTCAATATAAACAGAAAAATCGACCTTACCTCTCATCAACTGCGACGACAAGTAATTGCGAATTTCCAAATCCTTGTCCCTGTATAGTGAAGCCACTCTAGTATTTACATCCATTTGTTTGCTATTGAGCGACTTAACTTCAACAATTACATTTTTTTCAGGAAGTTTGGCAACCGCCCTTCCGTAACCTGTCATTGACTGAATCATAGATTTCTTATTTTTTCACAAAGAACAAAAAAAAACTTTGAAGTTGTGTAAAAATCTGCCATTTATTTTACGAAACGACCGAAATATGAATTACAATAACTCGTAATTCAAAACCACATAAACAAGAATTAGAGTTTATATCAAGAAAATGTTATTCTTTCTGCATTCCTCTACAATCTCATCGCCCCACAAAGAACTTTGCACTTCGCCAATATGCGCTTTTCGCAGGAAAAACATACACAAACGACTTTGTCCGATTCCACCACCGATGGAAAGAGGCAGTTCGCCGTTCAACAATTTCTTATGGAACAACAGTTCTTCTCTTTCTTCCGCATTGGCTTTCTTCAACTGGTTCTTCATGGCTTCAGCATCTACACGGATTCCCATTGAAGAAATTTCAAAAGAATTTTCCAAAACTGGATTCCACAACAACAAGTCGCCATTTAGAGTCCAATCATCGTAATCGGGAGAACGACCGTCATGTTTTTCGCCATTCGACAAAACATCACCTATTCCGATGAGGAACACAGCTTTATATTGTTTTGTAATTTCATATTCACGTTCCTTCGGAGTTTTGTCGGGATACATCTGCAACAATTCTTCTGTAGTAATAAATGTAATTTTCTCCGGCAAAATCGGTTTTATTTGAGGATATTCCTCAGAAACGACATATTCCGTATGTTTTAAAACGTCATAGATACGTTTAACAATCAATCGAAGAAAAGACAAATTTCTATCTTCGGCAGTTATCACCCGTTCCCAATCCCACTGGTCCACATATAAAGAATGGATATTATCCAAATCTTCGTCGGGACGAATTGCATTCATATCCGTCAGCACGCCATAGCCTGGCTTTACATTATATTTTGCCAGCGCCATCCGTTTCCATTTTGCAAGCGAATTGACAACTTCAGCCTGCTTGTCGTCCAATGCCTTTACGGGGAATGTAACCTTACGTTCAACGCCGTTCAAATCATCGTTGATACCAGTACCTTTCAGCACGAACAACGGTGCAGTCACACGACGCAGACACAAACCTACAGAAAGATTATGCTCAAAAGTGTCCTTTATCAATTTTATAGCCAGTTCCGTCTGTTGCAAATCCAACAACGAAGAATAATTTTTAGGGACAAAAACTGATTGTTTCATATACCTCGATTAAAAACTGACACAAAAATACAAATTTTTCTTAAAAAACGAAAAGCGTTCAGCAAAAATCCCTTAAAAATTGAAAGTAGAGACAAAAAATCTGTCTCTACTTTTGTCTATTACACAAAGTCGTCTCAAAAACTTATTCCTGTCGTTTTGCTTCAAGAACCTTTTCCAATTTGATTCTTTTTTCACGCAATTGCGAGGCGCGTTCATATTCCTGTTCCTTGCAAAGGTCACAGATTTGTTGATTAAGTGTTTCGATTTCTTTTTCCAATTCATTGATACTCATTGAAGAGAACACTTTTTCGTCAAACCAAGAAATAGCCACATCGTCATTAAAAGCAAACATGCCGACATTTGTGGATTTTGACAGAATGACCGACTTCAAATCCTCGCAATTCTTAAACGCATAGTCTCCGATTTCTTCAACCGACGCTGGAATAATCACACTTGCGAGTTTTTCGCAATTCCAGAACGCACCTTCGCCAATTTTCGCAATTGAATTGGAAAGCGTCAGTTTACTTAGTTTTTTGCAGTAATCAAACGCATAATTTTTGATTTCCACAACCGAATCAGCCATAGTCACGCTTGTCAAATTAGAACAACAGAGAAACGCGCACTCGCCAATTTCCGTAACAGAATTAGGAATGTCAACGCTTGCGAGCGCTTCGCATCCTGCAAATGCCTCGGTGTCGATTTTGGTAACCGAATCTGGTATAGTTATGCTTGTCAGGTTTTTACAGCACGCAAACATTCTATTTCCAATTTCCGTCAATGAATTTGGCAAAACCACACTTGTAAGGTTTTCGCAGTTCATAAACAACTGAAGCCCTTCAAGGTCAGTCACCGAATCGGGAATAGTTATACTTTTTAGATTTTTGCATTTCGAAAATGTAGCCCGTCCTATTTTCGTAACAGAATTTGGTATCATCACGTTTGTTATTCCGCTATCATAAAACGCACCATCAATTTCCGTAACTGAATCAGGAATAGTAACAGTTGTAAGATTTTGGCAAAAACCAAACGAACCAGGTCCAATTTTCCTTATCGAATTTGGAATTGTAACACTTGACAATTCCACACAGAAACTAAATACCCATTTCCCAATTTCCGTAAGGGAATGAGACAATGTCACACTTTTCAGCTTTTTACATTCGTTGAACGCACCTTCTTCTATTTCCGTAACGGAATCTGGGATTATCACACTTGCTAAATTCACACAAAAGTGAAATGCTTTCTTTCCGATTTTCGTCACCGAATTCGGAATCGACACGCTTGTTAGGTTAGTGCAAAAGTAAAATACATGTACTTTGATTTCCGTAACGGATTCAGGAATTTTCAGTTCTATCAACCCTTCACAAAATGCAAACGCACCTTCCCCGATTGTCGTAACCGAATCAGGAATAACGAGGTCTGTTAAATTTTTGCAACGTTGAAACGCATGTTCTCCAATTTCTGTCACAGAATCGGGAATGACAACATTTGTTAATCTCCTACAATATTGAAACGCCTCCTTTCCGATTTTCGTCACTCCCTTGGGGATTTCATACGATTCAGGCACCAATGCACGAGTAGCACCGACCAATGTAATTCCATTTTCGTCTTGTTCAAATGATACGCCATGCGCATCTTTCCATTTTCTTGTTTCTACCATTTCTATTATTTTTAAAGATTATACATTTATTCCACATCCTTCACCAAACGGACAAATAGTTGCTCGCAACGCTTGAAGCAAGTCATTGCAACATTATCGCAGTATAAGCAATCACAACTTTCGTCGTAACTCAAGTAACCGCCATTTGCCTCGAATTCCATGGCACATGCGTATTCTTCATCGTAGCCCGAAGTTGACCAATATCGTCCGTAGAACTCGGCGTTGAGCGTCTCGACAGGAAGAAACACGGCTCCTTTTTCCTCCATTTTTGCCCACCCTTCGGGCGTGAACTCATTTTCAAAAAAATATGCAGCCCGCGGTGAAAACGACGAAGGAGGAAGTTTGGTAAGACCGTCGCAAGGCGGCAACGCAATCAAGCGTTCTGCGTTTTCTTTCACGCGATAATCCGCTCTTGAACCTTTGAGGTAATAATCATCGGGCAACAAAATCAAACCGTTTACTTCGCCTACGCAACCTATTGAATAGAGACGTTCGGCATCATCACGCATAAAAATCAAATATTCCCATTCATTTCGCGTCAGCGTACGCCACATTCCCGGCTGGTTTCCACCGTTTGTGATTTTGTTATACACGCCCCAGTCGGCATTGGCAAACTCGCCAACAAGTTTGTTTTTACCAGAACCGCCAGGAAGATAGTCTTTGCAATCTTCGCTATAACTATTTGGTTTATATGCTTTTGCACCACTGTTCCATCCCGACGTTCCCCAGCCAAACAAATCCATCCTACAATCGGTATCCTCCGCGGCTTCATAATTTTCATCGCCAAGCGCATCGTACTGATGTTCGGCAAAACGCCACAATCCCGTACTGACCTGATACTGCAAATTACCTTGCGAGAAATACACTTTCTTGTCATTGGCGACCGAAAACACGCCATTTGTCAAAACGCCATCTTTTTTGTCCATACTACTCGTTTTTTTATAGTAAACAACCTATTATTTTCTTTGAAACAAAGAAAGAAAACGAGTATGCGAGATTTTCGCAGAATGAAGATTTTTTGGAAGAATTTTGAGGGGAAAATAAAAAACGACTCAAATCATATAACTATTTTGATTTGAGCCGTCGTTATAAATAAGTGTTTTTCTGAATGCTACAGATGAAAAACTAATTATTATACTTCTTTAAAATCTTTTCGTGTATTTTCTGCTTTGTCATGTTCATCTTGTTGCCTCCAAATAGTGATTTTATCGAAAAAAGTAGGCTTTTCAGGACAAGTTTTCCCTTTTGGATATACGCCAAATCTACGCGCAGACTCGTACTGAAGCATTTCTTTTACTGCCTGATTATAGTCAGTAAGCCCTGCTATTGCTGTTGGGACAAGCACCAAATTGAAAACACTTGTATGATAGCGTGCATCGTAGCATGTAGAATCCCAAATATGACAAGACATATAGTCAGAAAATTCACCTTTAACGGATAAAGATTTTTTTATTGCAGACTTTATTGCTTTATTGGCCATTGTATTGTCATCCAGAATTATCTTGACTAAATTTCCATTCTCATCTTTCTCTTCGATTGTTGTACCTCTTTCTTCTTTCGTTTTTTTACGTCTGAACTTATTGTCAAACCATGAATATGTATCACTTTTCGAATGCCCCTTTCCCCAAAAAACTCCATCTCTTACTTTTTCAGCGACATCAATAGTACAGAACAATGCATTTTTGGCAATTAATTGACAATATACTAAATCTGATGATTTATCTATAGAAAGCCACGTGTTAGCTTGGTATTGTCCAATTATCCATTTTGCAAAAGACAAATAATTGGAGCGATGATTATCATTAATATTACGAGCTTTTCCAGCAGAATCTTTATAACTACTACCTTCTTTCTTTACATTCGTATCAAAAACTGATTTTACTTTTTCTATGGGGGTTTTATCCTTCATTGCGTCTTCAACCCATTTGATACATTTTCCACCATTCCAAATATCTACAGCCTTAAGTCTGGAAGGATAATCATTTAAGGATCCGTTCTTCAGCAAACCATATCTTTCCATATCCTTAATATAGTTATCTACGATTTTATCGAAATCAACTTCTACCTTTGATTTTGCCATATGTCTAATTTTTAAATTCATAAATTATTTTCAATATAATAAACAACCTATTATTTTCTTTGAAACAAAGAAAGAGAACGAGTATGCGAGATTTTCGCAGAATGAAGATTTTTTGGGAAAATTTTGAGGAAAAAAATAAAAAACGACTCAAATCATATAACTATTTTGATTTGAGCCGTTCTTTATATGAATGAGACTAATTATAACAAATCTATTGGAACATCTACCAGTCGTAATGATTTCTTACCTTTTTTTAAAGTTTTAAAATCCGACTTTTTCATTGATTCCATATAATCATTTTTAAGATTTTGAAATATGACATCTTTATCCTTGTTTATCTCTGCAATCTCAGCATAATAATCATTATTCACTTTGTAAATTTCTTTGTAATCAATCAAGTTGCTTTTTTGGATATTCATACTTGCAGAAACCAAACGGTAATGACTATCCTTTACGATATCATCTAAATCATTTTGCAAATTATTACTATCTATTTTCTTTTTTTGCTCTTTATAAGATCTATATGCCTCAGTTTCTAAAGTACTGCCTTTTCTCCCAAAATCTTTTCTTTTCACATCTTTGACTATTTCGGATATTTTAACAAGTTCAGACAATTCTAAATTTGAAAGTGTTTTATCTATAGGTGTAACATGATCAATTACAATATCATTTACATCATTAACACGCATTTGCTCTTTTTTATTAAGATATCCAATTGGCGTACCCACCCGATATCTTTTCCCTTCATATATACAATAAACATCATAAGAGCCATTATCATTAGGAGATAGTATAAGTTTGTCTATTTTACAAACTGGTTTATGTTCATACCTATTACCATCAATAATAATAATTTTCAACTCTTCATATATCTTATCAACATAGTTTTTGCGCAATTTTGAGTCTATCTTTCCTATGAATCTTAAAGGTAACCACGTTTTATTTCCAGACAAACGACTTTGTGTTCGTAACCGTGATTTCATTATCCAGGCTATACCTTTCTCACCCTTTTGTTTATATACAAGTTCTGTTCCCATAACTTATTATTTTTTGAAGTTCTAAAATATTTATCAAAAATAAACTTTTTTTCATCTAAACAACATTTTATTCAAAATCGTTCATCTAAACATGCACCTCCGTCTGCACTATAAACCTCTTAGGATCAAGCAAGAGACCATATTGAAACGGCATACAGCATTTTGAGAAAAACACATACATCAAATAACAGATGCGGTGGTCGTTGAACGAAGGTTGACAAAGTTCGTCAATGTTCCAACTCCATTCGTTCAAAGGGTCTTTGTCCATGTCGGGACGGGTGTTCCAAGATGTTTTGAGTTTTTCATAGGCAAAATCAACGAGTTCATTTCCCAATGTGTTTTCTTCATCAACATAGAAATCATAGTAGATATATGTTTCAATGTCAGAGTTTATATAGTTCGTCTTACCGCTTGCACACAGAAATTTTATATCACGCTCTACTTCATCATGTTTCTTTCGTGCTTCATCCATCAGTTTTGCAAGTGTGTCGTTGAGTTCCAACAACCTACGCACGTTTTCCTCTGTCCAGACAAAGGTTTCGTTCATTTTGGCCTGGCGAAGCTGTAATTTTTCCCGTATTGTTTTAAGATTTTTTGCTCTGCTTTTGGCATTGCTACTTGATCTACGCGGCCAACCCGTAGTGGAATGACTTTCTTCCCTATCGATGTAATATTCGTTGTAATTATTGCACTTAATACTGATGCCGAACGAATCGTAAATATCCTTAAGATGGTCACGGAATGTTCGTTCCGCATACGGTTTGCAGTCGCAATTGAGCGAACATTTATCCCATTTACCTTGAATCTCCTTAAACGTAATTGGTTCATAATCAGAGATTACCTCCATGAGCCACTGCAATCGTTGAATTTGAACTGATGACATTTTCTTAGAATTTTAAAGTTTATTTTTCTTATTACAATGCAAATATATATAATAGGTGTGCGAAATCTTTGCACAGTAAAATTTATTTTTTTACTGCATCCTTCAGTTTTTCCCAAACTTTCACCATTGCCAAGGTATCGAGTTTGCAATATTCAAGCAATGCTTCTCGAGCGTTCTTCTGTTCTTCGGGCAGCATATCCTTTATTTTCGGGAAAATATTCATCGCGTCGCCACCATTTTGCACTCGTTCGTCCAAATTGTGATAATTCAGACTCGGATCATCTGGGAACAAGGCAGGTAATACGCTTTTAATTGAAAATGAGCCACCCATTTCCTTTACATAATAATTACCCTTTTGAAACGGCACCAATAAATCAACGATATGCTCTTTTATGTTTAACAAATGATCTGCTAAATCAGGGAACAACTCGGCAAGTTCATTTATCCTCGAACATTCAAAAGTCTTGTTATACGCAATTGTGCAGACATTCTTAGGTATATCCTGACACAAACGTTCGGCAATGTCGCGAAGCGGATTTTTCCCAGATTCGGCAAGAAAATCTTTATGTTTCAGTTCTCCGCCTTCGTTTTCTATATAGTGAAGCGAATATTGAAACGGAATTTGCTGATATGGTCTTGTACCCACAATGTCGGGCACCGCCTGTTGCATCGTTTCAAAATCAAGAAAATAAAGTGGATAAGACAATGTTTTCAAAAAATCGGAAATTCCGTCATTATTTATAAAAGTTTTGTCATTCAACGCACCTTCCAATTGCATAATATGTATCGGATTCTCAATGCGTTTTGACTTTTGCAAATCTTCGTACGAAATCAGTCCTTCTCTATAATATGCTATTTTTTTCGAAAAATGCACTCTGTATAAATCAAATACTGACGGATTTGGCACGTGTTTCGCACAATAGCCCCAAAACTCGCAACCGCAGCAGTTTTCATCAATATCTTTTACAGGTTCTTCTTCATTTGCAACTATTTTTAATGCAGCAGGCAAAAGAGTGGGAACTTTTAGATATTCGTTTTCCATTCGTTCCGCAACATCTTCAACAACAAACAATTTGGCAACATCAAGCGTTCCGTCAAAGACATAGGAATTGTCAATGTGAACGATGTATGTTCCGGTAACCTTCACGTCACATTTTTCGAGAACATATTTTTGATATGCAATGTCCGTCAAATGATAATCTTTTACTTCAGTGGAACTTTTCACCTCATAAATGGCATATCCGCCTTTTTCTTTTCTAAGAATATCTACGGCACAATAACAGCCGTGGTAACTGAATGACGCCTCACAGATATTGTTGCAACCTTCATCCAAGCATTTCCGAGTATCCTCGAGCATTTTTTTGAGATTGAGCGAACCGTCATCATTCTTTGCCGTTACCTCTACAAAATCGCCAAACAACTGCATGGCTAGGTCACCAACTTCGTTCCCTGTTTCCATCCGTGCCATCGATGCGTCATCAACTACGGCAAGTTCCGATTTATACACCCGTAACCATAACAATTTTTCGCACGAGCAAAACGCCACGTATTTTGACTTTGATAATCCCTTGTGTGCCATATTTACCCTCAATTTATAGTTTTCAAAGATAGAAAAGAATGTTAATTTATCCTTTTGCATTACATTTATTTTTTTGATTACAATGCCAAAAAATAAAGCGAGTATGCGAAATCTTCGCATAATAGTATATTATTTTTGTTCAAATTCTATTTGATAATATGTTTCACAAAGAAAATTTATTTCCCATGAGAAAAAACTTTACAATCGATGATTTGCAGTATGAGCAATTAACGGATAATACAGTACGAGTAGCATCTTGTAAAAATAAAAACCTTACTTCTATTGCAATCCCTAATCAAATTACCGTAAAAGGATTTTTAGGGTTCAACCCCAAAACCTACAAGGTTACAGATATTAGTATCTCGGCTTTTAAGGATTGTACAAATCTAAAAAAAGTCGTTCTATCAGAAGGAATAACGGAAATTTCTTCCTTTGCATTCGAAGGTTGTACTGCATTAACAGAGGTTTCTCTTCCATCATCGTTGACATATATTAGGGGAAATGCATTCAAAGACTGTAAAAATCTGACAAACATCAAAATACCCGAAACCACCCGACATATTGGGAAAAATGTCTTTGAGGGTGATGATACACTATTGTATTCCGAGAATAATTTGTTGTTGTACAAAGATGGCTCAATCTGCTTTGGGCTCGCCGACAAAAAAAATTGTCCTTCGGAGATTGTCATTCCCGATTCTGTAAAAATCATAGCTGCAGAAGCTTTTCTCAACTGCAATAAGCTAAAAAAAGTTACGTTTTCAAAAATTCTCACAATAATCGGTGACGAAGCATTCCGCTATTGTGAGAATATTACCGAACTCATTTGTCCGCCCCAATTGGAAGAAATTGGCATGGCTGCATTTGAACAATGTTACGGACTTACAAAGGTTGTTTTTTCAGAAACGCTTATAACTATTGGAGAAGATGCTTTTTTCCGATGCCCTAAAATTTCAGGGATACGATTGCCCGATTCTGTCGTTGACATTGGTTATTTTGGCCTTGACGAATGCAGTCCGTATTGTTCTTGGGAAGTACATATCAGCCCCAACCATCCTTTACGCGAGGAATTAGAATATTTGGACGACCGATTGGTTGTTGACGACGAGGAAGACGACTATGACTGGGACGACGAAGGTCTTGCGAAATTAAAGGCGAAAAGCGAACATGGCGATGCCAAAGCACAAGATGAATTAGGTTATTATTATTGGATGGAAGAAGACGATGCGGAACAGGCATTCTATTGGTACAAAAAAGCTGCCGAGCAAGAATATCCGCCAGCAATGGCCGATTTAGGAAGATGTTATACGGGAGCATACGACGACGCTCAAATTGATTATTCCAAAGCAATTCTGCTTTTTACCATTGCCGCAAATCTCGGTTGCGGCAATGGTTACTATGGCTTAAGCGAATGCTACGCAAACGGTTGGGGCGTTGAGAAAAATTTGGAAAAAGCAAAAGAATACTTCGCAAAAGCGATGGAGTTAGGTTGCGAAAGCGATGAACCGCCATATGAGGAGGAAGATTAAATTTGAGGCGGAGTTTCACTTCACCACAATCTCTCCCCCATTAGGCATTGCGCGGAACTGAATGTATGTGTCGGTTTGTTTGTCAATGGGAATTGCCGTACCGTTTTACACAACCGTCGTCCATTTTTTGTCGGTGTAAATTTTTATCGTCAACGGAACCATTAAACTTTGGGGAATCAAATCTCAAAATTCCAAATTCGTGATGGTGAGTTTTGCTTCTATAGAATCGTCTCGTTCTTGTACTCGAAGTTTTGCGCATAGTGCCTCGCGATGATACAGAAGCGCATGCAAAACGTAGATTGAATAGTGTTGTGTTTCACAAGTATATACAAAAAAAGTCCGCCAGTTTCCTGACGGACTCTCTTTTTAAAAAAGAGGCGGCACCTACTCTCCCGGTTGTTGCCCAGTACCATCGGCGCTTCCGGTCTTAACTTCTCTG
>JAEEGL013685534.1_pt1 | contig 22672 bp, 18 predicted proteins | sample 9134231 | NCBI WGS metagenome assembly JAEEGL01 (sample SAMN16246548, study PRJNA631951) | gut metagenome | biome: gut microbiome; feature: rumen; material: fiber-attached | host: Bos | place: Iran: Karaj | collected 2018-10 | reverse complement strand
ATAATGTAAATAGATATAATTCAAGTATAAAAGGAATAATAGATGCGTGGTATAAACAAAACTTATTAAGTAAAACAAATATGTTAGAAGATACAGTATATTGTAATGCAAGGAATATGATAAACCAAGCAACTAATGGCTGGAATAAAGATGGAAATTTAAGTAGATATATGAATTTTAAAAACTATAATGATACAAATGACTTATCCTGTATAAACATAACAGATCAATTTGCTGTTAGTAATAATAAAGCCAAACTAACATATCCAGTAAGTTTAGCAACACATGAAGAGCTATATACGTTAACAAATAATAATTCAAGTACGTATTATTACGATGTTTTAACGAAAACTGGCTACTGGTGGTGGGGGCTTTCTCCTAGCTACTTCGCCAACTACCTTGCGCGTTTGCGTCTCGTGTACTCCAATGGTAATGTCATTACCTACGCTTACAGCGCGAGCTACGCTGGTGGTGTTCGTTTGGTAGTTTCTCTTGCTAATGGGACTATGATATCAAGTGGTACAGGATCACAAGATGATCCTTGGGTATTAAAAGAGACTTATGATATTACGTATAATACTATGTATTTAGATAATGGTAGTGGTAGTAATGAGAGTGTTGTAAGATATTTGTCTGGATCTACTGTTATCCAATCTGGAACTGTACCAACTCCGACAAATGCTTGTAATACATTTGATGGATGGTATGAAGATGAAGGATTAACTATCCCATTTGATATTAATAATCATATTAATGAAGATATGGAAGTATATGCTAAATATACAGGGAATACTTTTTGTTTTCCATATTCTGGAGAAGAAGATAAATTTTATGCTTTTACTAATTCTTCTTATACTTTAGAAACTTGGGGAGCTCAAGGTGGTAATGCTACTTCAACTTATATTGGCGGTTATGGTGGCTATTCTGTTGGTATGGCACATTTTACAAATGGCGAAGAATTATATATTAATGTTGGAGGCGCTGGTACTGCAAGTAATGTTAGCTATTCCATAGCTGGAGGATATAATGGTGGAGGTTCTGGCGCTGGAGGTCTTGTTAATCAAGATGATTATAGATATGGTGCTTCTGGTGGTGGAGCTACGCATATAGCAACTAAATCTGGATTATTATCAACATTATCTAATGATACAGATAAAATAGTCATTGTTGCTGGTGGTGGTAGTGGTGGATACTATCAACCTCTTACTTATGTTTATGGATCTGGTTCTTCAGGTGGAGGCTCAGTTGGTGCTACAGCTGTATGGACAAATGGCGAGGGAAGTACTCATTTATATTATTTACAAGCTACGGGTGGCTCGCAAACTGAGGCTGGAATTGCAGGTAATTCATATGAAAATACACGAGTTGCTGGCAATTATGGTTCGTTTGGCCAAGGTGGAAGTATAACAAGTACTGCTACTACTTTAAATGGCGGTGGCGGTGGTGGTGGCTACTACGGTGGTGGAGCTGGACGATTCTCTCCTGGTGGAGGTGGTTCTGGATATTTAAAATCCACTTTAGTAGCAGGAGCTATGTATTGTTATACGGGATGCAGTGGCGATAATACAACTGTTGTTACTACTACTGGAGCACATGTTGCTAATTCTGCTAATACTGGACATGGTTATGCTAAAATAACTGTTGGTACTTACACTGTTACTTATCATTCAATGTTCCTAAATTTTGACAATAATACAGATGAAAATATAGTTTATTATGATTATAATTCTACAAATATATTATCTAGTAGTACGTTTAAAACTCCAACTAATGCTTGTAATACGTTGGAGGGATGGTATGAAGATACAGACTTAACTATACCATTTGATATAAATGATCATATTAATGAAGATATGGATGTCTATGCAAAATATACGAGTAATGAGTTTTGTTTTCCTTATACTGGTGGGGCTTCAATTTTCCACCCTTACCAAAATGGAGATTACAAACTTGAAGTATGGGGTGGTCAAGGAGGAAACGTATCTCCAGATCGGCAAGCTGGTTATGGCGGTTATTCTAGAGGCACAGTAAATATTTCTAATGCTTCAGATTTATATGTTTATGTTGGCGGCTCTGGCAAGAATAATATTGATTCTCACGGTGGAGCTGGTGGCTATAATGGTGGTGCTAGAGGTGGAAACGGATATTCTGGACATAATGGTGGAACCGGTGGTGGTGGAGCTACACATATTGCTACTGCTTCAGGATTATTAAAAAGTTTAAGTTCTAATCGTCAAGCTATATTAATTGTTGCTGGTGGCGGTGGGGGATTAACTCGTGACAATACTTGTACAACTTTAGCTGGCCCTGGTGGGGGAACTAATGCTGGAAAAGGTGGTTATTGCGCGGCTGGTGGATCTGTTGCCGGGACACAAACATCAGGTTATGCTTTTGGTGAAGGTCGTATTGGTGTTAATGGTGGAAACTATGCGAATGGTTATGGTGGCCACGGAGGCGGCGGTGGCGGCTGGTACGGCGGTGCTGCTTCAACGAAAAATAATGCTGAAGATACTAACTCATCTGCTGGCGGAGGTTCGGGTTATTTGAATACGTCACGATTAAAAGATTATGGCATGTGGTGTCATACAGGCTGTAGTGGCGATAATACTACTGTTGTAACAACGACTGGTTCACATGTTGCTAATAATGCTAATATTGGTAATGGCTATGCTAAGATAACGGTTTTACCTTCATCATATAGAGTTACTTACAATTCTACATATATTACGTTTGATACAAATCGCTTTACAAATACTGTTTTATATACTAAAGATACTACTAATATCTCACCTAATGGTGGAACAGTAAAAATACCAACAAATGCTTGTAATACTTTTGTTGGATGGTATGAAGATGAAGCATTGACAACACCATTTGTTTTAGCAAATCATATTAATGAGGATATAGAAGTATATGCTAAATATAGTGGCAATGAATTCTGTTTCCCTTATACTGGTGGTGAGCAAAGATTTGTTGGTTATACTAACTCATATTATAAGATGGAAACTTGGGGTGGCCAAGGAGGAGATGCTAATGCTTCTAATATAGGTGGTTATGGTGGATATTCTACTGGAATTGCGGCTTTTTCTAACAAAGAAAAATTATATATAAATGTAGGTGGGGTTGGATCTGGTGGAACTTCTACTTATATAGATGGTGGTTATAATGGCGGAGGTGTCGGAGCTGGTGGTTACGTAACCGCTAGTGATATAAGATATGGTGCTTCTGGTGGAGGAGCTACTCATATAGCTACTAAATCTGGTGTACTTTCATCATTATCAAATGACACTGATAAAATTATAATGGTTGCTGGTGGTGGTAGTGGTGGCTATTATAGTTGCCAAGAAAGAGTATCTGGTAATGGTTCTTCTGGTGGAGGTAGTGTTGGTGGGACTGCTTATTGGGTAATTGGTCCTACTACTACCTATGCAAATCACATGATAGCTACTGGTGGATCACAAACAGCTGGAGGAATACCTGGTAATTCTAGTGATGAGGGTATTGCTGATTATAATTATGGATCTTTTGGTCAAGGAGGATCATTCTTATCAAGTTCTATCTATATAAATGGTGGAGCTGGCGGTGGCGGCTACTACGGTGGCGGTGCTGGAAGATTTTCACCTGGTGGTGGAGGAGCTGGATATTTAAAGACGTCGATTCTAACTAATTATGGAATGTATTGTTATACTGGATGTGGTGGAGAATATGCTACTGTCGTTACAACTACCGGATCTCATGTTTCAGAAACTCCTAATACTGGTAATGGCTATGCCAAAATAACTGTTATTCCTCCTTCATATAAAGTTACCTATAATTCGACATATATTTCATTTGATACAAATGGATTTAAAAATGATGTCTATTATGATGGTAATACAACAAATATTAGTAGTTTTGGGGGAACTGTAAAAACGCCAACAAATGCTTGCAATACTTTCTTAGGATGGTATGAAGATACTGCTTTAACAGTACCATTTAATATTAACAACCATATTAATGAAAATATAGAAGTGTATGCTAAATATAGCGGTAATGAATTCTGTTTCCCTTATTCTGGTAGTGAAAAGAAATTTTCAGCATTTACTAATTCAACTTATAAATTAGAAACATGGGGTGCTCAAGGAGGAAATGCTAATGCTACTTATATAGGTGGATATGGTGGATATTCTGTTGGTACAGCTGCTTTATCTAATAATGAAAAATTATATATAAACGTAGGTGGTGTTGGATCTGGGGGAATTTCGACACTAATACTTGGTGGTTATAATGGTGGAGGAGCTGGAGCTGGAGGGTCTCTTGCAAGTAATGATAATAGATATGGTTCTTCTGGTGGAGGAGCTACTCACATTGCTACTAAAACTGGTTTATTATCTACATTGTCTGATGATACTGATAAGATTCTAATGGTTGCTGGTGGTGGTAGTGGTAGTTATTACCAGGATCGTAGAAATACATATGTATATGGTAATGGTTCTTCTGGTGGAGGATCAATTGGTGCTACTGCTGAGTGGACTAATGGTCCAGGTAGCTTACATACTTTATATGTTCAAGCAACTGGAGGTAGTCAGGCTGCTGGTGGAACACCGGGTAATTCTAATGATGAAGGCATAGCTGATGATAACTATGGAACTTTTGGTCAAGGTGGACAAATATTAAATAATGCTAACACTGTAAATGGTGCTGGAGGCGGCGGCGGCTTCTATGGAGGTGGCGCTGGAAGATTTTCACCTGGTGGTGGAGGATCTGGATATTTAAAGACTTCACTTCTGACTAACTATGGAATGTATTGTCATACTGGTTGTAGTGGAGCAAATACTACACTTACAACAAGTATAGGTGAGCATGTAAGTAATTATGTTAATTCAGGTAATGGTTATGCTAAAGTAACGATATTATCTGGCAGTTAAACAACTTAGTAAAAACTAAGTTGTTTTTTTATTTATATTTTTTCTTTTTTTTGGTAATATATATATTAGAGAATAATAGGAGTGATATATATGTATCATAAGAGTGCTAGAGAGGTTTTAGAAGAGTTAGAGGTTACTAAAGAAGGCCTTAGTACAAGTGAAGTAAAGAAAAGATTAGAAGAATATGGTAAGAATGAATTACCTAGAAAAAAGAATAAAAGTATATTAGCTTTATTTATAGGGCAATTTTATAATCCTATAGAAATGATACTAGTTATTACTTTGTTATTATCTTTTGTAACAGGTGAATATGTAGATGCTATAGCATTATTATTTATTATATTAGTAGATGTAATTATGGGAACTTATCAAGAATGGAAAGCATTAAAGGATGCTCAAAGTTTAATAAATATGATAAAGTCTACTACTTATGTAATAAGGAATGGTAAAGAATACGAGATTGAATCTTGTTATTTAGTACCTGGGGATATAATAGTATTAGATAGTGGTTCTAAAATATCTGTTGATGCTAGAATTATTGATTGTCATAATTTCCAAGTAGATGAATCTACATTAACTGGTGAAAGTACAGCAGTATTAAAAGATGAAAGTATGTTAGAAGAAGGTACTCCTTTAGCAGATAGAAAGAATATGGTATATGCTGGTACTGCTGTTGTTACAGGGAGATGTAGAGCGGTAGTAGTAAGTACTGGTGTTCATATGGAAATAGGTAAGATTGCTACTAAAGTTACAGAAACTGAAGAAGAAAAGAGTCCACTTGCTATTAGAATGGATAAATTTTCTAAGCAGATAAGTGCTATTATAGTAATTGTTGCGATATTAACTGCTTTAGTACTTATATATAAAGGATATCCTGGCAATCAAATCTTCTTATGTGTTATTGCACTTGCTGTTTCTGCTATGCCAGAGGGTTTACCTTTAGCTTTAACAATGGCTTTAACAATAGCTAGTAAGAGAATGGCTAAACAAAATGTAATTGTTAAAAAATTAAATAGTGTTGAAGCATTAGGTAGTTGTACTGTTATAGCTAGTGATAAAACAGGAACATTAACTGTTAACGAACAGACTGCTAAAGAAATAGTATTACCTAATGGAGAAGTATTTGAAATTACTGGTACAGGATATAATGATGATGGTAGAGTAAAAGCAGTAGACAATGCTAAAATGGATCATGCTAGAGAAATAGGTGTATTAGGTGCTATAAGTAATGAAGCAATATTAGAGCAAGAAGAAGACGGTTGGAGATTCTTGGGAGATTCTATTGATATAGCATTCTTAAGTTTAGCTAAAAAGTTAAAAATTGAAAGTTTACCTGAAGTAGTAGAAATGATTCCTTATGAATCAGAAAATCAATATTCAGCAGCTTTTTATAAAGTAAATGATAAAACTTATTGTACTGTTAAAGGATCTTTAGAAGTAGTAATGGGCTTTTCTGAAGAAAAAGAAAAGTTTAAAAAACAGAATGAAGATTTAACTAAGAGAGGTTATAGAGTTATAGCTTTAGCTTCTGGAGAAGTTAATGGTACTACTAAGAAAGATATTAAAGATCTAAAATTCAAAGGTATGGTAGCCTTCATTGATCCTATAAGAGAAGAAGTAAAAGATTCAATAAAGGAATGTGAAATGGCTGGTATTAAAGTTGTAATGATTACTGGAGATCATCCTTTAACTGCTTTTGCTATAGCTAAAGAATTAGGATTATGCAAAGATTTTAGCGAAGTAGCAACAGGTGTAGATGTAGCTAATGAAAGAGCTAAGGGAGAAAAAGAATTTGATGATTATGTTAAAAACATAAGAGTATTCTCTCGTGTTACACCGATGGATAAATTAGATATAGTAAATTCATTTAAAAGACAAGGTGAGTTCGTTGCTGTTACTGGAGATGGGGTTAATGATGCTCCAGCAATAAAGAGTGCTAATATTGGTATTGCTATGGGTAGTGGTACTGATGTTGCTAAAGAAACGGCTTCTATGATTATTGGTGATGATAATTTTACTTCAATAGTAACAGGTGTTAAAGAAGGTAGAACAGCATATGCTAATATTAGAAAGATAACACTATTCTTACTTAGTTGTGGATTTGCTGAAATAATGTTTTTCTTACTATCAATATTATTTGGATATGATATTCCTTTAGTAGCTATTCAGTTATTATGGTTAAATATGGTTACTGATGGATTACAAGATATAGCTTTATCATTTGAACTTGCTGAAGATAATATCATGAAAGAAAAACCTAGAAGGACGGATGAATCATTATTCTCTAAAGATTTAATGATAGAGATATTAATATTTGGTATAACGATAACAGTTGTTGTATTTGGTATTTGGAAATATATGATGGATAAGAATTATAATACTACTATAGCTAGAGCTGCTGTAATGATGTTAATGGTATTTATTCAAAATGTTCATGTACTTAATTGTCGTAGTGAACATAGAACAGTATTTAAAGAAAAACTTAATGATAATCCATTAATATTAATAACTATTCTTGGTTCAATACTATTACAATTATTCTTAGCAGAAATACCACAAACAGCTAAGTTTTTGAAAGTTACTCCTTTGTCAGCTGGTTTTGTTTTTGTATTATTACTATTGTCTTCTGTAATAATAATTATTTCAGAAATATATAAATATTTCTATAGAAAGAATCATAAAGAAGATTAATGAAAGCACTATATTGTGCTTTTTTTATGTACTTATTTTCTATTTTATTATAAAATTAAAGTGGTGATAGATATGAAAAAGATTATAATACTTTTATTAAGTGTAGGAATGTTAGTAGGTTGTAATACTGCTATAGATAAGCTAATAGATGAAACTAAGACTAAAGTTACTAAGGAATTAAAGAATGTAGAAGATATAGGTAAAGATAAGGTTAAGAAAAGTATTAAGTATATTATGAACAATTATACTAAGAAGATAGATCAAGACTTTATATATAATACTTTAGTATTAAAAACAGTTACAGCTAATAATAGTTTAAAAGGTAATATAGTTAAGGAATTAGCAGATACAGCATATGAATATATGATGAAACAGAGTAGTGATAATAAAGAAAAGTTAGAAAAGGTTATTAATAATATTGATGATGATTTAGATGCTGTAGTAGATGAATTCTATGATATATATAAGAATAGTGTAGTAGTTAATACTTATTTTGCTAAAGCTAAGACGCAAATAGTTAGGATGAGAAATACTAATAATTTTATTAATAAAGATAGTATTAAAAGAGAAATATCTATTATTATTTCTAATTATAAAAATTATTATAGAGACGATGAAGTAATAGAAAAAATTAGTTATAGTGTTATGTATTTAGATGATATTGGTACTAGATATGGCGTTGATAATAATATTATCAAATTAGCTAGATATACGAAGAAATATATGCAAGAAAATGATAGTAAGTATTTAGAAGAAATAAATAAGATATTAAAAGATACTAAAAATAATATGGATCAATATATCGAAGAAATAATAAATGCTATAAATAAGTAGGTAAGTATGGAAGAATTAGATAGAATAAAGAATAAGTTAAAAGCAAGTATATTGCTTATTCTTTTTATAATAGTTTTTTGTATACTCATATTATTTATTATGAATAAGTTTATAGTAGGTAAAGATTATTATAAAAATAAAGATTTTAATATTAAGAATATCTATAGTAAGATAGATAAAAATGAAAATGATATAGATGATTATAGCGATATATTACTTGGAGCTAGAAAGATAATAGGTAAGAAATATAATTCTTTAGAATTATTAAGTAAGTCGTTAAAATATGCTGGGTATGATATATATAAAATGATAGAAGAAGATTATATCTTAGATAAAGATAAATATGGAGATAATTATAAAACTATTAGAAATGTTAATTATTTTTTAAAGAAATATACTCTAGTATTAAGTAATGATGTTAAGAAAATTAAAGAGTTTAATTATGGGGATATAGTTATATATAAAGATGGCATTGGTATTGTAAGTGATAAAAGAAATAGAGAAGGTATATCGTTTATTATTTATGAAGATGGAGGAATAGTAAAAGAAGAAGATATATTAGAAAATATTTCTTTAATTGGACACTATAGATTTTTTTTAGAATAAATATATTGACAAACAAATGTTTTATATGGTAACTTAGATGATGAGGTGGATATAATGTATAATTATATTAAAGGTATAGTAACAGAATATGGACCTAATTATGTGGTTTTGGATAATAATGGTATAGGATATTTAATATATGTTCCTAATCCATATAGTTATAAAGAAAATAATGAATATAAAATATTTGTTTATAGTTATATAAGGGAAGAAGAATATACTTTATATGGTTTTAAAACTTTAGAAGAAAGAGATTTATTTTTAAGATTAATAAATGTTAAAGGCGTTGGGCCTAAAATAGCTTTACCAATACTTGCTGGATCTGTAGATGCAGTATATGATGCTATAGAAAGAGAAAATTTGCTTTATCTAACTAAGTTTCCTAAGGTTGGAGATAAAGTAGCTAGACAAATGATATTGGATTTAAAAGGTAAATTGGTTAAGAATAACGAATTATTTACTAATGATGGCTTAGATGAATTAACTAATGTTTTAGAGAGTTTAGGTTATAAAAAGAGTGATATTAAAAAGATACTTCCTCAAATTGATGCTTCAAATTCTGTAGAACAACAGGTTAAAGATGCTTTAAGATTGTTGATGAAATAGAGGGGATATAAATGAGTAGATTAGTCGATAGTGGTGTTAAAGATAATGAAGAATTTGAAAAAAATATTAGACCTTCTACTTTAGATGAATATGTTGGACAAACAGAAATAAAAGAGAATTTAGAAGTATTCATTAAAGCTTGTAAAATGAGAGATGAATCATTAGATCATGTGCTTTTATATGGTCCTCCAGGTTTAGGTAAGACAACACTTGCGCATATTATTGCTCATGAAATGGGTTCAAATATTAGAACAGCTACTGGACCATCTATTGAAAAAAGTGGTGATTTAGCAGCGATACTTTCTACTTTAGAACCAGGTGATGTTTTATTTATCGATGAGATACATAGAATACCGAGATTTATTGAAGAAATCTTATATCCTGCTATGGAAGATTATGCTTTGGATATAGTTATATCTAATGGAGATGGAACTAGTAGAAATCTAAGGATTGATTTACCACCTTTTACACTTGTTGGAGCAACAACTAGAGCTGGTGATATATCTGCACCTTTAAGAGATAGATTTGGTATTGTAGCTAAATTAAATTATTATAATGAAGATGAATTGTTTCAAATAATTAAAAGAACTAGCAAAGTACTTGATATGCCTATTACTGATAAAGCAGCTAAGGAATTAGCAAAAAGAAGCAGAAAGACACCAAGGCTAGCTAACAGGTTATTTAAAAGAGTTAGGGATTTTGCTTTAGTATTTGAAGAAAATGAAATAGATGAAGATACGATGAAGACTTCATTAAAAAGATTAAAAGTTGATAATGATGGTTTAGATCAAATGGATACAGAATATTTAGAGGCTTTAATTACTAAGTTTAATGGTGGACCTGTTGGAGCTTCAACAGTTGCAACTAGTATAGGTGAAGAGACAACTACTATAGAAGATGTAGTAGAACCTTACTTATTACAGGAAGGTTTTATTAAAAGAACTCCGCGTGGAAGAGTGGCATGTCCTAAAGCTTATAAGCATTTAAATATAGAATATGATCCAAATAATAGCTAATTTTTGACAAGCTATTTATAATCTTATAGAATTATTATGAGGTGGGACTTATGGTAGATTCTAGAGATATAAATAGCTTTTTTTATCGTAATTATGATTATACTTTAGAAGTAAAAGATGATAATACTTATGATCTATATTCTTCTAGTTCTACTAATAAGACGGTGTTTTTTGGTATAGATAGAGATATTTTGAATTTTGATATTAAGAGAATTATAGATAGTTTAGATAGATTGATAAAAGCTAAAAATAGAATTGAAAGCTTTACTTATGAAGATAATATAATTAGTATTAGTACAATTTCTTATTATAATGATAGTTGTTTTAGAGAAAAATATCATTTTAATGTAGTTAATGATAAGAATAATGATATTTCTTTGTTATTAGATGATTTACTTTCTAATTATCAATATGTTAAAAAAGAAACTGATAGAAATTTAAAGATATATAATAATATGTATCAGGATGTTTGTAGAATAGCTGGTATTGCATATGAATTGTTAGAAGATTATAGAATCAGTAAATATAGTACTAGAAGATTATCAGATAATGATGTTAAAAAGGTTTTAAGTTATATAGAAAAACATAAAAGAGAAGTAGGTCTAAAAGCTAATATATATAAAAAATCTATTATTTATAATACAAAACTTATTGCTCCATTATTTATAAGTGCGGCAACAATTGGTTCTATAGTAGCTTCTAAAGTAACTAATATAAGACCTGGTGAAGATACATATAATATGATAGTAAATATGGCAATAATAAGTACTGGTTATAATATTTTATTCTTTTCCTATCCTGATATTAGGGAGTTTTATAAAGAAGCACCTAATGAAAAGTATATGAATAAGTTTATTGAAGAATATAAGAGTATTCATAGTGATAGTTTAAATATTGACAGAAGAGAAGTATTAAGAGATAGATTATTAAGTAGAATAGACGATGATATAATAATAGCTGGTGATCAAGAAAAAGATGAGTTATTAGTATTAAAAGAACATTTAAATAAACATGGTGTTGATGAAGAAAAAGTATTTCAGGAACTTATCAATATAGAAAAGGAAATAGATAGGAAGATAGATAATATAGAATATTTTTATTCTTGTTTAGAGTTATTAGGAGTTCGTCGTGAAGAACTAGAAAAAGATACTTTTATTGGTTATTTAGTAGAAGATATTAAACTTATTAATAATAACGAGAAGAGCGAAGAGTATTATAGATTATTAGAGCTAGGTAGAAGAAGAATAAGAGAAATAAATGATAATGATATTTATTTAAATTCCTATTTAAATATTTCTATTTCTAAGTTAGTAGAAGAGCTAGAATCAGTTGAAAAAGATATAAATGAGAAAAAATGTGATAAATGTATGGTAGCTAAGTTGAATATTAGCTAATAATTCTTAGCTACTTTTCAAATGTTATAAATAATGATAAAATAGTATTAGTTTTAAGGATGTGAATAATAATGGAAGATGGCAAAACTGGAGTTTTTGATGTTTCTTTAGTTAAAAAGAAACTGGTATCAGAAATGTTAAAAGAAGTTACAGACGCCTTGAAGGAAAGAGGATATAATCCAATTAATCAAGTTGTTGGATACTTAATTAGTGGTGATCCTGGCTATATTTCTAGTTATAAAGATGCTAGAGGTAAGATAACAGAATTTGATAGAACAGAAATTATGGCTATAGCATTAGAGGAATATATTAAGAAAATAAAATGAGAATATTAGGTTTAGATTTAGGTACTAAGTCTTTAGGTTTAGCTATAAGTGATAGAACTAATAGTATTTCTAATCCTTATAAAGTATTGAGATGGGATGGAGAAGATTATAATCTATTATTTAAAGATTTAGATAGTATAGTTAAAGAAAAGGAAATAACAGCATTTGTACTTGGTTTACCTAAGAATATGAATAATACTATGGGTTTTGCTTCAGAAAGAAGTTTAAACTTCAAAAAAGCTTTAGAAAGTAGATATAATTTAGAAGTAATATTAGTTGATGAAAGATTATCTACTGTTGAAGCAGAAAACTATTTATTACAAAATGATATTAGTAGAAAAAAGAGAAAAAAAGTAATTGATGGAGTAGCTGCTAGTATAATATTAGAAACATACTTAAGAATGAAAGGAAATAAAGATTATGAATGATGAGAAAAAAGGATTATTTACAATAATTAATGATAAGGGAGAAGAAGTAGAATGTGAGATACTATTTACTTTTGATAGTGATGAAACTAAAAAAAGTTATATAGTTTATACAGATAATACTACTGATGAAGAAGGCAGTATTAAAGTATATGCATCTATTTATGATTCTACTGGTGCTAGTCCTGATTTACTTCCAATTGAGACGGAAAAAGAATGGTTAATTATCGAAAATATTTTATCTTCTGTACAAGAGAAAGTGTCAGAATCGGCTGAATAATAATGAAAAAGAGAAATATATTAATTATATCAGGTCTCTTTCTTTTTATTGTTTTTCTTGCGATTGTTTATTATAATTCTTCTTTAGGAGGAAATAATAAGGGAAAAGAAGTTGCTTTTAAAGTGGAAAGTGGTTCTTCTGTTAAAGGTATTATAGAAGAATTAAAGGAAGAGAATATAATTAAAAATAAAAGTACTTGTTATTTATATGCAAAATTAAATAAGGTAAATAATTTACAAGCTGGTAGTTATAATTTAAGAGTTGGTTTAGGATGTAAAGAGACTCTAAAACTTATATCTACAGGTGATGTAATAGATGATAGTATCACCTTACAATTTATAGAAGGTAAGAGACTTAAAAACTTTGCTAAAGTTATAAGTAACAAGTATAAGTATACAGAAGATGAAATAATAGAAAAATGGCAAGATAAAGAGTATTTGAAGAGTCTTATAGATAAGTACTGGTTCTTGACAGATGAAATACTAAATGATAACATTTATTATGCACTTGAGGGGTATTTATACCCTGATACATATAAGTTTAGAAAGGATGCTACTATTGAAGAGATAACTGATAAATTATTATCTTCCATGGGTACATATTTAGAGGAATATAAGAAGACTTATTCTAAACTGCATGATAAAGTTAATACTATTCATAAGATACTTACTTTAGCTTCTATAGTTGAGTTAGAAGGCGCTAATAGTAATGATAGAGAAGGTATTGCAAGTGTATTTTATAATAGATTAAATAATGGATGGAGTTTGGGTAGTGATGTAACTACTTATTACGCTGCTCAAATAGATTTTACAGATCGTGATCTATATCAAAAAGAGATTGAAGAAGTAAATGCTTATAATACGAGACCAGAAGCAATGGCTGGTAAATTACCTGTTGGACCTATTTGTAATCCAAGTATTAAATCTATTAAAGCTGTTTTTTCAGATAAAACTACAGATTATTTTTATTTTGTAGCTGATAAAAATGGAAAAACATATTTTACAAAAACTTATTCAGAACATGCAGCTATTGTTCAGGAGTTAAAGAATAAAGGCTTATGGTATGAATATAAGTAGGTGAAAATAATGAGAGAAAAGATATTAGAAATGGAAGAATATGCTAGTGAGCATAATGTTCCAATAATAGAAAAAGATTCTATAGCTTTTATAATGAAATTTATTAAAGCTAACAATGTTAAAACAGTACTTGAAATAGGTACAGCTATAGGTTATAGTGCCATACTTATGGCTCAGGCAGATGAAAATGTAGTTGTAACAACTATTGAAAGAGATGAATCAAGATATATGGAAGCATTAAAAAATGTTAAGAAGTGTAATCTTGAAAAGAAAATTAATGTTGTTTGCCAAGATGCATTAGAAATGAATTTATCAGGAGTTAGTTATGACATGATATTTATCGATGCTGCTAAGGGTCAATATACAAAATTCTTTGAAAAATATAAGTATTTTTTAAATCCTGGTGGAGTTATTATATCTGATAATCTAAAATTCCATGGTCATGTTGGTAATAAAGGTAATATAGCTTCTAAGAATTTAAGACAATTGGTAGGTAAGATAGAAGATTATATAGACTATTTAAAAGATAATGAAGAATTTGAAACGAAATTTTATGATGTTGGAGACGGCTTATCTGTAAGCATAAAAAAAGATGATATCAAAAATAATAATTAATGTCGATAATATAGAATATCTTGATGATTATAGAAAAGTAGGTCTAACTACTTTTCTTTTTCCTTTAGAAGGATATTCTGTAGGATATAAAACATTTAGTATAGAAGAGATAAATAAGATTGACGTTTCAAATAAGTATGTACTTTTAAATAGAGTTTTAGATTACAAAAGTATTGATAGTTTTAAAGAAGATATAGATAAATTAAAGGGAATAAAAGGAATAATCTTTGAAGATATAGGGATATATAATATACTTAAAGATAAGAAAGATATTGAGTTAATATTATTTCAGAATCATTTTAATTGTAATAGTATTTCTGTTAATTTCTGGTTAGATAGAGTGTCTAGTGTAGTTATTAGTAATGAATTAACTTTGGAAGAGATAAAAGATATAGTTAAAAGCAGTAAAGCTCCAGTAGTATTGCATTTATATGGATATAATCAAGTGATGTATTCTAGAAGAAAGTTACTTACTAACTGGAGTGAAGAATTTAATGTACCATATAAGAATAGTAATGTAATTACTGATCAAGCTACTAAAGTAAAATTTAGAGCATTAGAAAACGAATATGGTACGGTAATGTATTCGGATAAAATATTTAATGGTAAAGAGTTATTAGATTTGGATAATGTTAGATATTTTTATGTTAATACAACAATGATAGATCATAGTAATGTCATGAAATATTTAAAAGATATTACTAGAGATAGGAATAAAGATGAAGATGATGGTTTCTTATATAGAGAGACTATCTATAAGTTGAAGGAGAGATAAGATGGAAAGAGTAGAATTATTAGCTCCTTCAGGGAACTTAGAAAGGTTAAAAATAGCTCTTCTTTATGGAGCAGATGCGGTATATATTGGGGGACAAAACTATAGTTTAAGAGCTAATGCTAAAAACTTTAGTATAGAAGATATAAAAGAAGCCGTAGAATTTGCTCATAAGTTAAATAAACGTGTTTATGTTACGGTTAATATAGTATTTCATGATAAGGATTTAAACGGTTTAAAAGATTATATGCTTACTTTAGATAAGATTGGTGTTGATGCTTTTATTGTTTCAGATGTTGTTGTAATGCAAATGATGAGGGATTTAAAAATAAAAGCAGAGTTACATGTTAGTACTCAAGCTTCAACCTTAAATTATGAAGCTGTTAAATTCTATCAAAGTTTAGGAGCGAAAAGAGTAGTACTGGCTAGGGAGGCTTCTAAAAAAGATATAGAGAGAATAAAAAAAGAAACAGGTATAGAAATAGAATGCTTTGTACATGGAGCAATGTGTACCTCTATATCTGGTCGATGTGTACTTTCTAATTATGCTACTTTAAGAGATAGCAATCGAGGTGGATGTTGTCAGGTATGTAGATTTGTATTTGATGCTGATAATAGTAATGAAGTATTTAGTATGACTCCAAAAGATTTAAATATGGTAGCTAATATTAAAGAAATGATAGATGTTGGTGTTAATTCTTTTAAAGTTGAAGGTAGAATGAGAAGTGTCTATTATATAGCTACTGTTATTTATACTTATAGAAGATTAATAGATAGAGTGTTAGATAATACATTAACTAGAGAATATAGTGATTATTCTTTAAAAATATTAAATAGATGTGCTAATAGAGATAGTACTGAACAATTCTTTCATGGATTACCTACGAATAAAGAACAATATTTCTTAGGTAGAGATGAAGAAAGCAATAAAGATTTCTTAGGAGTTGTACTTTCTTATGATAAGAAAAGTAAATTAGTTACTTTAGAACAAAGAAATTATTTTAAACCTGGAGATAAAGTAGAATTCTTTGGACCAAGTATGGAACCAACAGAGTTTACTATTCCAGAAGGGATATATGATGAAAAAAATAATATTATAGAAGTAGCTAATCATCCTCAAATGATTGTTAAGTTTAAATGTGAAATAGAATTAAATAAAGATGATATGATGAGAATAGAATTAAAATTTTAATTCTATTCTTTTTATATAAATTTGCAATTATATATTGCTTATGATCAGCTTATAAATATGAAAATGAAATCGTTCCTGATAAATTAGCATCTATTGTTGATGTTATAAGTTTAGGTCTAAGTTTTTTTGATTTAAAAGTAAAAATAAATGATATATATAAAAACCAATGTGATTTTTCTAACATAAAAGGTACAAGTATAGGAATGTAGATAGTATAATTAATTTTTACAATCAATAGTCTAAAAAAATAATCCTAAGTTATTAGGATTTTTTAAGACTTTTTTAATGAATAGTATTTATCTTTGTTTATGTTTTAAAATGTTTGACATTTCTAAATTTTTGTAGTATCTTTATGAAAGTATTTTAAAGGAGATGTTTGACATGAAAAAAACAGAAGAAGTATTATTAACACCTGAAGGATATGCGGAATTAGAAGAAGAGTTAAATGATTTAAGAGTTAATAAAAGAGCTGAAAATGTTCAAGCTATAAAAGAAGCTAGAAGTCATGGCGATCTATCTGAAAACTCAGAATATGATGCTGCTAGAGATGAACAAGCTAAAATAGAAGCTAGAATACAGGAGCTAGAATATAAATTAGAACATGCTAAAATAATAGATAGTACTGATAAATCACATGTTAATGTTGGTTGTGAGGTTACTATTCTTTATGTAGATGACAATGAAAAAGAGAACTACACTATAGTAGGTAGTTTAGAGGCTGATCCATTCGAGAATAAAATTAGTAATGAATCACCAATTGGTGCTGCTATAATGGGTAAAAAAGTTGGCGATGTAGTATCTGTACTAGCTAATGGATCATCTTACGATGTAAAGATATTAGCAATAGCTTAAGAAGACTAATACTAGATCTTCTTTTTTTATTGCATTTTAAATTTTCTTTTTCTATACTTATAATAGAGGTGGATAGGATGAGTAAGATGTTTTTAAAAAGAAGTATTGTAATAGTATTATTAATGTTATTATTTGTTACAGGTATATATATAGGTAATAATAATAGTTATAGTATAAGTGTTCAAAATACTAAAGATTTAGAAAGCAATTTAGAAGAAGATGTATTAATACTTAATAGTTTTAGTTTTGCTAAAGATAAAGCTAAAGCTGGAGATAAGGTACCTGTTAAGATTGATACTAGTGGAGCTAAGATATATAGTGCTACTGTTCAATTAGTTAGAGATGATGGTAAATATACTCTTAGTTTAATAGTTGAAGATTTAGGTATTAAACCATATTTTGAATTACCATTGTATATCAATAATGGTAATTATAATATTAAATCGGTATTAATAGTTGCTTATAATTCTAATGAGACAACATTTACTAAGAATTTTACTACTAAACCTACTGGTAATGGTGATGTTGCTTTTGAGTTTGGCAAAGGTATTAATTTAGAAGCAAATGTAGATAATGTCGATATTGATTTAATTAAAAGTATTAAGTTAGAAAGAAGTACTTTTACACAAGGAGAAAAGGTAAATGTATCAATAGAAGCTGATAAAGATGTTAGAGCCGTAAGACTTAATTTTAGCCATTCTGATAGTTATAGTGGTATATATAGTTATGTTAATTCAATAAATAAGAACCCTTATATAGTATTAGCTAAATCAGCTAAGTTAGGTGATTATGTATTAGATAATATATATGTTGAAACATATAATTATGGCAGTGTTATATATAAAAATTTCGAAGAAGAAGGTTCTAAATATTTAGAATATGATAGTAATTATGTAATGTTAGAAGCTAATAGTGAAAATAGTACGACAGTTTATTATAACAATGCTGATATTAATAATAGTGTTATTAGTAGTTTTAAGAATTCGGAAATAATTAATGAAATATATATCATTGCTCATGACGAACCAGTTGTTTCTTCTGAAGTATTTGCTTCATTAAAGGGTTCAAATAAACGATTGCATGTTATTTATAAAGATATAGAATATGTATTTGAAGGACAAGATATTAAGAATGCTAAAATGTTTGATTCTACTTCTGATGTTAAATTATCTAAAAATGATAAGAATATAAATACTGATGGTTTAGTTGTTAAATTATCTGGTGGTGGAGCGTTACCTGGTAAAGCAAGAGTTATAGTCAAAGAAAATAGTTTATTTGCTAAGGCTTTTGATAAAAATATAGTTAATATATATTTATATAGTGAAAAGAATAATAGTTATACATTGGTATCTGAAGATGTTAAATTAACTGATAAATCTTATAAGTTTGATATAGAAGAAAGTAGTACTTATTTACTTACTAATTCTAAATTAGATAATGTTAAGAAAGCTAGTTCAGCTTTAAGTAATTCAGATAATAATGATAGTAATAATGGTTCTAAATTAAATAATATATTATTAATTATTCTTTGTTTATTAGCAATTATTCTTATATTTCTTATACTTATTCTATTTAAGAAAAAAGATAATGGTGAAGTAAAGAAAGAAATAAAAGAAGCTTCATTTGAAGAAGTTAAGGAAGAATTAACTGATGATATTAGTGAAGAAGAAATAATTGAAAATATAGCTAAAGCTAATGAAGAAAGCATAGATGATGACGAATAAGTCTTTTATGCTTTTTTATTATGTATAAATTATTAGTTATTTATAACTATAAAAATGTAAAGAATCAGTTAAACTATCATATGCAACTCATAAAAAAATAGTATTGCTAATGTTACATCAGCTGTTGATACGACAATTAATGCAATAGTAGATGCTATAAATTCAGGATCAGAATCATTAATGAGTGCAAAAACTGCTGCAGCTGATACTATTAATAGTGGAAATAGTAATTCTGGTGGACCAGTTGCTGTTTAATCAAGAATAATGATTATTGCTCAAATATGAGCAGTAATTTTTTTAAAAAAAGATGTTTTATGTATTCCTTTTTTTGAAATTTTTGATATACTTATAATAGTAGAGGTGTAGATATGAAAAGATATTTTATATTATTATTGATTCTTATGTTTGCTTTTATGGGAGCTGTTAAAGCATTGAGTATAGATGATTTCTTTGACAAGTTGGGAACTTGTGCTTCTAATGCATCAGATCCATTAAAGAAGGATTGCCAAGATGGAGAGATGACAATTAGTTATACTATAGATATAAGTGCTAATACTATTTCTTATGAAACAAAATATAGTGATATAAATACAGCAATTGGTTCGTCTGATTTATTTAAGTATTTAACAAATGGTGCTTCTCAAGAATTGAGAGAACAATATGAAAGTGTTCGTAGTTCTGATAAGAGGGTGGATTTTTCTGAGCATATGTGTGATTTAGATTTAGTTGGTTATTGTTTTTCATCTGATGGTGAAGTTAATACTTTAACTGCTAAGATTGATGAAAAATTTATTAAATATTTAATTGCTGTACATAGTGGGGTACCTGTTGAAGAACTTCAAAAGGAAGTAGTTGAAACTCCTGGTACAGAAGTACCTATTGAGCAACCAGTTACTACAACAACTACAACAGAAGATGGTAAGAACCCTGATACTGGTAGTTTTGCTGAATATGGTTTCATTGCACTATTATTAGGAGCTTTGCTATTTGTTATTCATTTAAAAAGACGTAGTGAAGTAGAGTTTAGAATATAGAGTCAAGGTAAAAAATACTTGACTTTTTTAGTGTTGATATTATTATTTATATTAGATATAATATGGTGGTTGAAGGAGAGAATTTCATGAAAAATGTGATAAAAAAAGAAGCCGAAATTAAAGGTAAAGAATGGGAAAAGATGCTTGATAATAGTTTTAAAAAGCAAGTAAGTAAGACGAAGATTGATGGATTTAGAAAAGGTAAATGCCCTAAGAATATCTATATTCAAAAGTTTGGTATTGAGTCTTTATATATGGATGCATCTGATGAAGCTTTGCAAGTAGCTTATAAAAAAGTTTTAGATGAAGAAAAAGTTGTTCCTGTTGTTGAACCTGGTGTTGATATTAAAAATATATCTAAGGATGGTATTCAATTAGAATTTACCATAATTACTCGCCCTGAAGTTAAATTAGGTAAGTATAAAGAATTAGGTGTAAAAAAAGATAAGGTAACAGTTAGTAAAGATGAATTAGAAAAAGAAGAAGCTAGAATTTCATCTCGTTATGCTGAAATGGTTGTTAAAGAGAATGGAGAAGTTTTAGAGGGAAATACGGCTGTTATTGATTTTAAAGGTTTTGTAGATGGTAAAGAATTGCCAGGTGGAACTGGTACTGATTATTCATTAGAGATAGGTTCTCATACTTTTATTCCTGGATTTGAAGAAGGTTTAGTGGGAATGAAAGTTGGAGAAACTAAAGATTTAAATTTAAAATTCCCTGAAGAATATACAGAAGAATTGAAGGGTAAAGATGTTAAATTTGAGGTAACAGTAAAAGAAATTAAAGAAAGAGTATTACCAGAATATACTAAAGAATTCTTTGAAGATTTGGGGTATGAAAAAATTACTACTAAAAAAGAATTTGATGAAGAAGTTAAAAAAGCAATTCAAGAGAGAAAAGAAAGAGAAGCTGAAGACAAGTTTATGGATGATTTACTTGAAAAAGCTTCAGAAAATTTAGAAGTTGAGATTAATCCAGAAATAATTGAAGATGAAGTAAAAAGAAATATTAATAGAATGAGCGAATCTATGAAAGCTCAAGGTTTATCTTTAGAATTATATCTACAATATACTAATCAAACTATGGAGAATCTAAAAAAGAATCAAGAACCGGAAGCTATTAAGATGTTAAAATCTCGTTATTTATTAGAAGAAATAGCTAAAGCTGAAGATATTAAAGTAAATGATAAAGATGCTAATAAATATGCTGAGGAAGAAGCTGCTAAATATGGCATGGAAAAAGAAGAATTCATAAATTTAGTGGGTGGATTAGAAATAGTAAAACAAGAGCTTAAGATTAGAAAAGCTATGGATGTTTTAAAAGAAAATAATTAATTGGGATGACGAAAGTCATCCTTTTATTATTTTTTATTATTTGGTATAATTCATATATAGATAAAGAGTGGTATTATGGATAAGAATAATAAAGAAAAGAAAAAGTGGTATGAATTAGGCTTCTTCTATAAACTATTTCATGATAAGTTTTATTTGCTTTCTTTGCTTGTTACTCTAATTTTTTTAGCTATTATATCAATTAATGCTTTAAAGAAATCAGAAGGATGGATTTCTAGACAGAAAAGATATGCTAAGATGGCTGATAAAGTTAAAAATATTAGTGGAGTAGATGCAATAAAAAAAGTAGATAATGGGACAACAACTAATAATGGTCAAATTAATAGCGTGGTACTTAATGGTTTTTATTCTCATCGTTATAGTTTAAAAAGAGCTGTTACTATTAATAATTGTAATGTTAAAGAGTATCAATATATTTATGAAATAGATAATGATGTTACAAATAAATATTTTTATAATCAATGTTTGGGATATAAAAAGATAGATACGAGTATTATTTCTTTTCAAAATGATACTATAGTAGAAAATGGTACTATATATAAAGAAGTTAATGATATGAATATTGGTATTTCTGTTATAGATAATGTCTATTTTTATGGAAATAATTTTATAGTATTAAAAGATGATAATCTACTTTTAATTAGTGGTAGTGATGTTTTAAGTAATAATGATTTATACCCTAATAATGGTAATAGTGATATTAAAAGGTATTATAAGAGTGGAGAATACAAATATAGATTTATTGTATTTAATAAAGATTTACCATTATGTCCTTTTATTAATAATAGTGAAGATGTATTATATACGATATATGAAATAGAGTATGATAAGGACAGTAAATCGATGAAAAATCCTTCTGTTATAATTGAAAGATATAGTAAAGACTTTTGTGATAATTACGATAAAGATATAGAAGTTTTAAAGCAATAATTTATTGCTTTTTTTGTGCAAAATTTTGTCTATTTTGTTT
>JAEEGL013142071.1_pt1 | contig 22672 bp, 14 predicted proteins | sample 9134231 | NCBI WGS metagenome assembly JAEEGL01 (sample SAMN16246548, study PRJNA631951) | gut metagenome | biome: gut microbiome; feature: rumen; material: fiber-attached | host: Bos | place: Iran: Karaj | collected 2018-10 | reverse complement strand
GGCATCAGGTTGTTCGGGATGCCGTTGGGGTTCTCCCCTATCCTACCGCTCGGATGGGCACCGATGGGGTTGAAGTAACGCAGCAGCACGATGTTCCATTCCTTGTCGGCCTTCTGCATGTCCATCATGATCTCCTCGAGCATGCTCTTCGTCTGCCCGTAAGGGTTGGTGCAATGCCCCTTGGGACACTCCTCCGTGATGGGGATGATGGCTGGGTCGCCGTAAACGGTGGCCGACGACGAGAAAATGATGTTTTTGCAGCCATGTTGGCGCATCACATCGAGGAGCGTCAGCGTACCGCCGATGTTGTTTTCATAGTATTCCCAAGGCTTCTCCACGCTCTCGCCCACGGCTTTCAGCCCGGCGAAATGGATGCAGGCGTCGAAATGATGGGCGTCCATCACGCGATTAAGGCCTTCACGGTCGCGGATGTCGACTTCGTAAAAGGGGATTTCTTTTCCTGTCAGCTCCGCCACTCGTTCCAAGGACTTGGGGTTGCTGTTGCTGAGGTTATCGATGACTACGGTCTTGTGGCCCGCAGCAGTGAGTTCGATTAATGTGTGGGAGCCGATGAAGCCGGCTCCGCCGGTTACTAGGATGTTCATTGGGTTGGTCGTTTTGATTGGGAGATCGCGGGTCTTGCGCCCGCTATGAGGCTTAATAAATAGTGAGTACCGTTTTAAGTAAGGTTTAGACTAAGAGAAACCCAAAGCGAAAGGCCTCATGGCGGTTCCACATTCGCGGAATGAGGAGACCCGCCATCTCTCGCGCTTAGGGTGTCTTTGATTCGTATTCTCCGTCTTCATATGCTTCTTTAACGGACTGAATATAGTTTTCATCCAATCCTATCGAATCTGCTAAATCTTCCCACGTAGGATTGAAGTCGTTTATCAACTTTTCCTTCCATTCCCTGTGCCATTTCTTCAGTTGCTTCTCTCTGTGAATACCATCCACGAGATAATCGTACACTTCGTAATAAACCAGTTTATCTAAATTATATCGATCAGAGAAGCCTTTGTTGATATGTAATTTATGCTCTGCTATCCTCCGTCTAAGGTTTCTTGTCACTCCTGTGTAGAGAGTGGTATTGTTTTTATTCGTGAGGATGTATACGATTCCTTGGAGGGGCATAAGGGGTTGGTCGTTTTGATTGAGAGATAGCGTTCCGCCTTCGCGGAATGAGGGGCCCGCTATGAGGTTTTGTAGTATAAGTGTGTCGTTTATCGTAAACTGATAATCAGATTTATCTCTTCTGTATCAAATTCATACAGTTCAAAAATCAAATCATCAATCTCTGTTTGGGCGCTGAAGTCGCCGTGCAAGGCGCGGTCGACGAGAGCGGTGAGTTGTCGGTCTTGCTCAAGGCTGATCTTCGGGAAAGGCAAAGCCGATAAGTTGCCTTTCAGAATCTTGATATCGTTGAAGCGTTTTGCATACAAGAAGTTGAACAGCTCGGAATTCAAAAAGGCCAGCACCGTCTTGATGCTCATGCCTTCCACTTTAGGGATCAGGATGTTGGCGCTGTTGAGGAAGAGGCGTTGCTGGTCATCGTAGGTGAAACAGAGGTGGCTCGACACGAACTTGTACACCAGCTTTTCTTTGGCGCGATAGAACTCATCCTTGGCACATTGCTGGAAATCGGCGCGGTTGTATTTGATGTAACGGCTGGCTTTTTTCAAGCCGTACTTGCTGATGTCCTTGCCCATGAAGATAGGTTCTAAGCCCTTACGGGGCCGGTCTTTCAGCACCTTGGCGTTGTTGCCCGTGATGATGCCCAAAGCCCATTGACTGTGGGACAGGTCGTCATGACGCATCCGCTCCGCCTTGCTGAGGATGTTCTCGACGCGGTCGTCAAGCAAAGGCATGGCGCAAAAGTCATCCTCACCAGGCTGCCACGTCTTTTTGATGACTTCGTTTCGGGCGGTCTTGACCCAATAGGTTTGTGGGCCGCTTACCGGGATCCTCCTGACTTTCAGGCTGACGAAATCCGTGAACACGCCCTTGAAACGCTCATGGTAGAGCTTCAACGTGTCGATACAAGTCTCTTGGGCCACAAAACGGCGGAAATCGGCATGGACCTTGATTTTCAGCACCGACGACGGCATCAGGAAATGCAGTATCCCATTGTCGTTCAAAAACTTAAATGACTCCGTAAAGAACAAGGTCGCCTGTTCATTCGAGGAGATGATCTCGGAACTGTGTTTTTTTCGTTTCTCGCTGCCCCAAGGCGGATTCGTGATGATGTAGTCAAACTTTAAACCTGCCAAGGCCGACTGGGCGTGTTGGAGGAAATCCAATTGATAAATCTGAGGGTAAACATCTGATTCATGGAACTTCACCATCAGATTGGCCTTGGCAATCATCACGGCGAGCGGGTCATTGTCGATGCCGAAAAGCTGTTCCATACGGGCTCCCTTGACCTTCAGCAAAAAGATGCCGCTGCCGCAACATGGATCCAAGAAACGTTGGCTCTCGACGACTTGCACCTCCGAAAGCATCTCCTCCACAATCACCGGCTTGGTATAATACAAGCCCGTCAGGATACGGCTCCCTTCCGTCGTCAGCGACTGATACACAAAGCCAATCCAATCGTCCAGTCTGTTCTTCAATATCTGTCTTGGTATCGACAGCGACAACTTTTGATAATGCGAATACTCCTCGAAGAAACGGTCCTTATTGGCCGCATTGACCTTGTTGTGTTCCAAATAAGCGGCGCAGAGGCTGAAAATCAAGTCTTTAATCGGATACAGCTCCGCTTTCAGGTCTTCGACAAAACGAGGTAGACTGCCTGCGCTGACATAACCGTCGGGGACAATGATTTTCTGCGAACGGATCTTATTGGCTCGCCTTTTCAGGCGGTCGTTTTCATTCGTTCGTAACTTGTCCCAATTTCGTTTTGTGGCTTTAGAAATCAATTTTGATGTTTCCGACTTCATACAGCTTCGCCTCCTAAGTCCCATTAATAACCCTTAACGAACTCTGTTTCAACTCGATACAAATTTGCCAAAAAAGGCGTTTAAAACTTGCAAATATATGGTTTTTTTTAATTCCCCAACCTATTATTTATATAAAAATTAATAAGCAGTATAGAGGGGTGAGGTTGTTTTTTAAAATTGTTTATTTTTGCCCCACAAAATTTGACAATGATGATACTCTGTTTGGAAACAGCGACACCTGTCTGTTCGGTCGCACTCAATTCGGCTTGCTGCACGTTGGCGTTGCGTGAGACTGAGGGACAAAATGCACATTCTGAGAAGATTACCAACTTCATCAAAGCGGTGATGGAGGAGGCGGGCATCGGCTATTCACAGCTGGATGCCGTGGCCGTAAGTCAAGGTCCGGGCTCTTATACGGGTCTGCGCATCGGCGTCAGCACGGCAAAGGGCATCTGCTATGCCGCCGACCTCCCGATGATGGCCATCGACACCTTGGAGGCCATGGCATACGGCATGAAAGAGAAGTTGGGCGGCCAATTGGATCCCGACAACCTGCTCATCCCCATGATCGATGCCCGAAGGATGGAGGTATATGCCTCTGTTTTCGATGCCGACTTGCAGAAAATCAACGATACGGCGGCGCTTGTCATCGATGAGAATTCCTTTGAAGAATTGCGTAAGGACCATCGGCTTTGGCTCTTCGGCGATGGTGCGCCAAAACTCAAAAAAGTATTTGAAAACCAACAAAATATCAACATTATAGAAGGCTTCAGGCCTTCGGCGGCATATATGCGTGGGTTGGCAGAACAAGCCTTGCAGCAACAGCATTTTGTCGATGTGGCTTATTTTGAGCCGTTTTATCTTAAGGATTTTATAGCGGGGAAGCCGCATGTGAAAGGACTAATTGAGAATTGAGAATTGAAAATTGAAAATTGAGAATTGATGAAGAGGATTATACTTATTGCGTTGTTTTTGATGGGAGGGTTGGTTACCAGGGCGCAGGCACCGCATCTTTATGAACATACTTATCCTGTGATTGCGTCAGAAAACCCGGAAATACGTGCCCTCATCGATTCGGTCTCTGTCGATAGCATCGAAGCGACCATCGCACACCTTAGCTCGTACCACAACCGCCGCTACGACAGCCGCTATATTTGGGATGTACAAGACTGGTTGGTAAGCCGTTACGAACAAATGGGCTTCGACACAGTGATGCTGCATGATTTCCCTATCCCTGACTCAGATATCGCGACCGCCGACAACATATTGGCCATAAAATGGGGCACAAAAACACCTCAAGAATACGTGATTTGCGGGGCGCACTACGACTCGTGGAATGCCGACGGCTCCGACCCCGACACCATCCGCTCACCTGGTGCCGATGACAACGCTTCGGGTGTTTCGGGTATCTTGGAAAGTGCCAGATTATTAAGTAATTACTCATTTGACCGCACAATCATCTTTGCCAACTGGTGCGCCGAAGAAATCGGCCTGATCGGCAGCGCAGCCTATGCGGCAGACTGTGCCGAAGCGGGCATGGACATCGTCGGTTATTTCAACCTCGACATGACAGGCTATCTCGAGGAAGGCTCCGACATTCATGTTCACCTGATGTACACCTCACAAGACTCGCTCATCGCTAACTTTGTCTACAATTTTAGCCATGTTTATTTCCCAGAAATGCCAATCCGTCAGAACTGGCTTCCTTGGGGTGACAGCGACTATTCCTCGTTCAACCGCAACGGTTACCCTGCCATTCACCCCTTTGAAGATGTCCACGCCAGCTCCCCGTTTATCCATTCTAGACAGGATGTTTTAGGTCTGAGTGTCAACAACTTGGAACAGTCAAAACGCTTCACCGAACTCAACCTTGGGTTGGTGGCCACACTGGCTGGCATCAATCATGACGGCATCTCGGAAAACGAAGAAATCCATGTGGCCCTGTACCCCAATCCGGCTCAAGATGAGGTCCACATTTTGGCTGAAGACAGTTTGCAACGCATCGAAATCTGCAATCTGTTGGGACAACTAATCGAAGCCTTTGACCTGCAAGGTGAAAGCTCCTGCACTATCAACACAAACCATTACCATTCAGGGATTTACATGATAAAAATCTCAACTGAAAAAGCAGTTGTTGCCAAGCAGCTGATGATCAAATAAGCTTATTCCATTTCCTCGTAGGTGAAGACGTGCATCTCGTAACGGGAAGGTTTTGCGAAAGTCTTCATCAGACTCTCATCAATGGTCGTCACGGAAAACTGTTCCGGTGAAAGGCCTTTGGCATTCAACAAGTAATCCGAGAGCAATTCGTTCCGTCTTTTCATCAGCCTGGGCAAGAACGTTTCCGACTTGTCGCGATACACTTCGTATGCCACCGATGCCACATCCTTTTTGGAATGCAGTTTCTTTTTCTTTGAATACTGGACCGCATATTCACATAAACCCTTGTCGTTCAACTTGATATTGCGAATCTTTTCGTGGGTCAAAAAGTCGACGTCGGAAGGTTGTAAGTCGGGATGGATGGAAAGATAATAATCGCGTTTCAGTTGCATGATACACAGCTGATTAACGGTTTCTTCATACTGCACCTGCTCTTCCAAGACGATACTCAAGTCGGAACGGCTTTGGAGGGTGGCGGCCACGTTGTCGATCATCACATACTGTTCAGGAGAGAAATCGAATTGCAAGGGGTCAAACGGAATGTATTTCAAGTTGTTATCCTCGTCGGTCATCAGCCGGAACGGTGACGCGGCCACTTTGGTCAGTAAATTGGAAAACACCTTGCCCAAAGCCTTTTGGTAGGAAAAAGCGGGGTCGTTCAGATTGCCCGAAATCGGCAGGTCGAGGCTGACATTATTGTTCTTGTCGGTAAGCAGGTAGAACCCCAGTTTCAGGGGAACTTTGTCGTACTGCGGATGCAGATGCCTCACCTTGTCGCCAAGCTTCGGGGAGGCAACTTGCAACTTATTGATTCCTTTTAGGTTACCGTCTGTGATCACGTTTTGGCTCCTGAACGACAAGGTGCCGTTTTCCACGGGGAAGCCGAACAGCTGCACGATGTAAGGGGAAAAATCGGCAACTTTCACGTTGTTGAGCATCAGCGTGAGGTTATGGTTATCAAGTCCGTTGAAGCAACCATGCCAATTCAGGTTGAGTTTGCCCACCTTGTTGAGGGAAGCTTGTAACTGGATAGCGTTGTTACCGTCAAGAGTGAATTGCTTGGATGTCAAGCTGATATCCGAAATCACATATTGGAAAGCCTCGGGAAGGGTATTATCCTCGTACTTCAATTCGGATTGGTTCAGACTCAAGTCAGCGATAGTGATCTTCCACGCATTTTCCTCTTCGTTTTCCATAGGAATCGTATCAATAACAGATTCCATTTCCGTTGTATCACGAGGGACGTATCCATCCAGCAACAAATCGAAATTCGAATTGCTATCGGCACTGATGACGTAAGCCGTGTTCAGGCCCGAGAGATAGAGCTGTTCAAGGTCTAATACTTTGTCATTCAGCCGCAAATGATTGATCTGAGCAAAGACCGAATCGACCGATCCCAAAGGATTTCCTGTCGTGTCTTGAAAAGCCACATCGTTAAGCGCCAAGGTGCCTGTCAGATCGAAATCAAGGATATGGTCGGTAGGACCTTGGGCCTCCAAATCCAAATTGGCCAAACCTTCCAACAAGTCGACAGGATAATACTGTTGCAGATAAGGTTCAAGAACGTTGATACCTATATTATTCAGTTTCAGATTGATGGTATAGTTCTCCCCGTTCTCGGACATGCGGATGTCGGTGTGCAAAGTGGCGTTATCGGCGAGTGACAAGTCGAGCCCGACATTGGTTTTCAAATCCGAAAAATCAAGGGTAGGAATCTGCAACGAAATGTCGCGCAACAGGAACTCGTTACCCAAGGCCAAGTCGGCATAACGGATGTCGCCTTTGTCAAGATGGATCTCGTTGAGAATCAAATCAAAACCAGAGGATTCTGTCTTAGTGCTATCGGAGACAAACAGCTCTCGCAAGCTGTTGAAATTGAACCAGTCGTGGTTTTGCTCCACGTTGACATTCAATCCCGAAATCGTGGCTTGATTGACCAGCAGTCGACGGTTGAACAAGTCACGCCATTTGATTTTTGTTTCAAAGCGTTCGAAGCTCACAAAAGGTGTGGTGTCGTCTTCTTCAAAAAGCGTCAAATCCTTGACTTTCAGCTTTCCCGTGAAAACATTCACACTCACCTTCTCTACGTTCAACTCGCGGCCGGTCCATTCCTTGCCGTGGCGTTTCGCATAGTTTTTCGCTATCGGCCCAGCCAAAAAGTTGACCAACAGGAGCAGGACAACGACCACTCCTAGTATAATCAGCGGGATTTTGAACGCTTTTTTCATTTTATCCTAAGGCTTTCACGCCGGCGTCGATGCGCTTGAGGGTCTCTTCCTTGCCCAAAAGCTCAAGGATCTCGCCGATGTGCGGACCCTTGCCGGCACCGACCACCATCAGACGCAAACCGTTCATCACGAGGCCCATGTTCAACTCATTGGAAGTGATCCAGTTGTTGAGTGTCTCGTCGATGTTGGCCAGGCTAAAAGGCTCGATGCCCTTGATGACTTCCTTCACCTTGAGCATGGTCTCGGCCGAGTTCTCTTTCCAGCGTTTCTTTACCGTCACGGGGTCGTATTCCGTCGGGGCCTCGAAGAAGAAGAAGCTTTGGTCCCAAATTTCCTTCACAAAATTGACTCTATCTTTCACCAAACCAGCCACTTTCACAGCAAAGTCGATCGGGGCATCGATGCCCTTCTCGGTCTTCAGCCATTCTTGATAGTCCTTGCCGACTTCCTCATTGGATTTGCGCATGAGCCACTCGTGGTTGAACCACTTGGTCTTCTCCACGTTGAACTTGGCGCCGCTCTTGCTGCAACGCTCTAAAGAGAAGGCCTGGATGAGCTCGTCCATGGTGAAGATCTCCTGCTCGGTACCCGGATTCCAACCCAACAGTGCCAACATATTAATGAAGGCCTCAGGATAGTAGCCCGACTGTTTGTAGCCCATGGCCGTGTCGCCTGTCTTCGGGTCGACCCAATACATGGGAAACACGGGGAAGCCAAGACGGTCGCCGTCGCGCTTGCTGAGCTTGCCATTGCCATCGGGTTTGAGCAACAGGGGCAGGTGGGCAAACTGCGGCGCCTCCCAACCGAAGGCCTCATAGAGCATGACATGCAATGGCATGGAAGGCAGCCATTCCTCGCCACGGATAACATGGCTGATCTGCATCAGGTGGTCGTCGACGATGTTGGCCAGGTGGTAGGTGGGCATGCCGTCACTTTTGAACAGGACCTTGTCGTCCAAGGTGTTGGTCTGCACCTTCACCTCGCCACGAATCAGGTCGTGCATCACGATCTCCCGGTCTTCAGGGATCATGAAACGCACCGTGTAAGGTGTGCTTTCAGCAATGAGCTTATCAACTTCTTCCTTACTCATTGTCAAGCTGTTGCGCAGGTACTTACGACTTTGGCAGTTATAGATGAAAGTCTGCTTGTTGGCTTCGGCCTCCTTGCGGTATTTATCCAGTTCTTCGGCCGTGTCGAAGGCGATATAGGCACAGCCTTTGGCCAGCAGCTCGTCGCTGTATTGTTTATAAAGATGCTTGCGGTTGCTCTGCTTGTAAGGACCAAATTCGCCACCCACATAGTCACTCTCGTCGAACTTGATGCCACACCAGTCCAAGGACTCCACGATGTACTGTTCAGCACCTGGCACAAAACGGGTCTGGTCGGTGTCCTCGATACGAAGAATCATCTTACCACCGTTCTTCTTGGCAAACAGATAGTTATATAATGCGGTACGCACGCCCCCAATGTGTAAAGGACCCGTCGGGCTGGGGGCAAATCTCACTCTGACTTCTTTCATATAATTGTGTTATTTCGTTTGAGGCTGCAAAAATAAGCATTCTGACATATTAAGGGTCAAAGATTGTATTTTATTGCACATCTTTTCGTTAGAAAAGCATAAAAGACCGTAAAACTTCCTATTATCCGTTTCTTTTTCCTAATTTTGCCGCGCTTTTTTAATAAATGTATGATTAACGTTATTGGACTCGGCTATATCGGACTGCCGACGGCATTGATGATGGCTTCGCACGGTGTGGAAGTCATCGGAACAGACTACAACAAAGAACTGGTTGCTACCCTTAATGCGGGCAAGACCACTTTCAAGGAAAAGGGATTGGATGAACTCTTTGCCGCTGCATTAAAATCGGGCATCAAATTCACCACGGAATACCAGAAGACGGACTTGTATATCGTCTCCGTGCCCACCCCTTACGACAAGTTCAGCAAGAAGGTGGACGCTTGTTATGTGGTAGCCGCCGTGAAGGAAGTGATGAAGGTTTGCCCGAAAGGAGCCACTGTGGTTGTTGAGTCGACAGTCAGTCCAGGCACGATGGACAAGTTTGTGCGCCCCGTGGTGGAAACCAATGGCTTCAAGATCGGTGAAGACATCCATCTCGTCCATGCCCCTGAGCGCATCATCCCGGGCAACATGGTCTACGAACTGCTGCATAACAACCGCACCATCGGTGCCGATAGCCGTGAGATTGGTGAAAAGGTGAAGAAGTACTATGCTTCGTTCTGCCAAGGCGAGATCGTGGTGACCGACATCCGCACCGCCGAGATGACCAAAGTGGTGGAGAACACCTACCGGGCCGTCAATATCGCCTTTGCCAACGAGTTGAGCCGCATCTGCCGTCACGATAACATGGATGTGTATGAAATCATCCGTATCTGTAACATGCATCCGCGTGTCAACATCCTGCAGCCTGGTCCCGGCGTGGGCGGCCATTGCATTAGCGTCGACCCTTGGTTCCTTGTGGGCGACTATCCCCAATTGGCCAAGGTGATTGACGAGTCGATGAAGACCAACGATACACAACCTGTGTTTGTGCTGGAACGCATCTACGAAATCATGAAGGCGCACAACATCACCGATAGCCGCCGTGTGGGTCTCTATGGCATTACCTACAAGGAAAACGTGGATGACATTCGTGAGAGTCCAACCTTGCAGATGCTCGACATTCAGAAACGCCATTTGGCCCGTCCGCTGAAGAGCTTTGACCCGTTCTTTACCGACAAGGAGATCATGCCGAACCAGATTCTTGATTTCGACCAATTCTTGTCGGAGATTGACATGGTGGTTATCATGGTGAAGCATGATCATATCAAGCAGAACTGGGACAAGTTGAAAGGTAAGGTGATTTTGGATTGTCATAATATTTGCCCTTTGGAGGGAGCGTATCATATTTAGTTTAGAGTTTAGAGTTTAGAGTTGGTCAGAGTTTAAAGTAGGAAGGATGTTATGAAAAAAATCATACTCGTCTTCGGTACGCGTCCTGAGGCCATCAAGATGTGTCCTTTGGTCAAGGAGTTCCAAAAGTATCCACAGGACTTTGAAACCATCGTCTGTGTGACGGGACAACATAGGGAAATGTTGGATCAAGTACTCCGTATCTTCGAGGTTCAGCCTGACTACGACCTCAACATCATGAAACAGGGACAGGACCTATATGACGTGACTGCCCGAGTGCTGGTTGGCATGCGCGATGTGCTGAAAGAAGTGCAACCCGATGTGGTGCTTGTCCACGGCGACACCACCACTTCCACTGCTGCCGCCCTTGCGGCTTTCTATCAGCAAATACCCGTGGGACATGTGGAGGCTGGTTTGCGTACCCACAATATCTATAGCCCTTGGCCGGAAGAGATGAACCGTCAAATCACGGGACGCATCTCTACTTTCAACTTCTCGCCCACACCCTTGTCGGAGAAAAACCTTATGGAAGAGAAGGCACAAGGAAAGATCTTTGTGACAGGCAACACGGTCATTGATGCCCTACACATGGTGGTTGGTAAGCTCAAAAGCAACAAGGCTCTGGCCGATGAGCAAGTGGACGTTCTCAAAGCCGCCGGCTACGACGTTACTCGTTTAACACAAACCATTGACTCTAAATTGACTCCGTCGAATGCTTCGCATTTCTCAACTCTAAACTCTAAACTTACCACTGACTCTAAACTCTCAACTCTAAACTCTCAACTAAACCAGCGCAAGCTGGTATTAATAACCGGCCATCGTCGCGAGAATTTCGGCGAAGGATTCATCAGCATGGTAACTGCCATGAAAGACCTCTCTGAAAAGTATCCCGAGGTTGACTTCGTGTACCCTATGCACTTGAACCCCAATGTACGCAAGCCGATTCATGAGGTGTTTGGCGAAGACCTGACGGTATATAAAAACTTCTTCTTCATCGAGCCGCTCCAATATTTGGAGTTCGTCTACCTCATGGAAAAGAGTTATTTGGTGCTGACCGACAGCGGCGGCATTCAGGAAGAAGCTCCTGGCTTGGGCAAGCCTGTCTTGGTGATGCGCAACACCACCGAACGTCCCGAGGCACTGGACGCGGGCACGGTGAAGTTGGTGGGCACCGACCACGACCTCATTGTCGGCGAAGTGAGCCGCCTGATTGAGGATCCATCCTATTACGACAAGATGAGCAAAGCCGTGAACCCTTACGGTGATGGCTTGGCTTGCAGTAGAATCGTCAAATCATTTATTGGATAAAACACCTTGTTATTATCAAGTTTTTCTTGATAATGCACTAAGTCTCCCTCTCTTTCAAGGAAATTCTCTATCTTTGCAGGTTATTCTATATTGGATATGTCTGCACCTAACAAACTGATAGAGAAAATCGAAGGCTTCACGCGGAAGTACTACCTTAACCGCCTGATACAAGGCGTGTTGGTGGGTGCCGTGCTGTGGATTGTCTTCTATCTGCTCATCAATGGGCTGGAGTATTTCTCATGGTTCCCGCCCAAAGGTCGTTTTGTGCTGTTCCTGTTTTTGCTGGCAGGCAGTGCCTTTGTGTTGGTGTATTATTTCCTTATCCCGTTTTTCAACCTCATTAGGTTCCGGAAAAAGATGTCGGTGGAACAGGCTTCGGTGATGATTGGCAAGTTTTTCCCAGAGATTAAGGACAAGCTGCTGAATACGATTCAACTGAGCCATCAGATGGAAGAAAGCGCCGACAATGCCCTGTTGGCGGCCACCATCGAACAGCGTAGTGCCCGCCTCTCCCCTATCCGATTCTCCGACGCCGTCGACCTACGTGGAAATTTGAAGTATCTCGGCATCTTTTTCGGCTCGCTCCTATTATTAATAGCCTTGATGGTGTTTCTTCCCTCCTTTGCCGTTCAGCCCACGCAGCGCATTGTCAACTATGAGCAGCATTTCGAGAAACCCCTCCCCTATCAGGTTGAAATCGAGCAGGACGACATCGAGACCACCCAGGGCAAAGAGGTGAAGTTCAACATCCGCGTCACGGGCGACCGCATCCCCGACGCCTTCTATGTGAAGAGTGAACTGGGACAGCAGCTGATGACCAAAGGCTCGGCAAACGATTTCAGCTACACCTTCAAGAACCTCTTCAATGATTTGACCTTTAACGTCATCGGCGGCAAATACACCAGCCGTCCTTTGCATATCACGGTGCACCCCAACCCTACCCTACTCTCCTACCGCTGCGAGTTGCACTATCCAGCCTACATCCACCGCACCAACGAGACCTTGGACGCCAAGACGCGACTCATCGTGCCCCAAGGCACCAAGCTCATCTTCAGTTTCAACACGCGCGACACCGACCAGATGACCCTCACCCACGACTCGTTGACCACCGACTTGCCAGTTACCGACGACGTCTTTGAATACCAATTCGTCGCGGCACAATCCACCAAATTTGAAGTGCAAGTGCAGAACGCCTGGAACCAAACCATAGAGCCCCTCCCCTTCTCTGTCGACGTGCTGCCCGATGCCTATCCTGACATCCGCGTGGAGTCGTTCGATGAGCAGCTCTCCACCGATGTGTATTTCTCGGGTCTTGTCACCGATGACTATGGCTTTAGCAGGCTGACCTTTAACTGCACAGTCAAGGAGCCCATCGAAAAGAACATCATCAAGACCGTGCCGTTGGACCTCAAACAGACACGTTCCTCTTTCTTCTACAGCTTTAATATGGACAGCCTCGGCATCATGCCTGGTCAGAACATGGAGGTCTATTTCGTGGTGTGGGACAATGACGGCTTCCATGGGCCCAAGTCGAAGCGCTCGGAGACCTTCACTTACTATAAGCCTTCGGAGTCAGCCTTGGACAGCATCGCCAACCAGCAATCGGAAGACATCATGGAGCGGCTTCAGGAGAAGTCGCAAGAGGCCGACAAACTGCAGAATGAAATTGAGAAGATGCTGCAAGACCTCATCCAGAAGAAAGACTTGGACTGGTCGGACAAGGAGAAAATGAAAGACCTGTTGGAAAAACAACAACAGATCCAAGACGAGTGGAACAAGTTGCAGCAGGAGCAGGAGAAACTGGCCGATTTCATGAAGGAGCACGACATCGCCAACGAGGACCTCATCAAGAAGCAGGAGCAGATCAACAAGCTCTTCGACGAGGTAATCCCTGAAGAGTTGCGCAAGATGATGGAGCAGATCGACAAGTTGCTAGAGGACATGCCGCGCGAACAGATGCAGCAAATGATGCAAGACATCAAGAAAAACAATCAGTCGATGCAGGAACTGCTCGACCGTAACCTGTCGCTTCTGGAACAATTGAAGATGGAGAAAGACCTCAATGACTTGGCCAACAAATTGGACAACCTCGGCGAGGAATTACAAAAGGAAGAGTCTGAGAATCAGAACAAAGAAGCAGGGGAGAAGGGCGACCAGAAATCGGCCGAGGAGGCTAAGGAGGAATTCGACCAAATGATGGAAGAACTCGACCAGCTCTTGGAGAAAAACCAAGGCCTGCAACAGCCTTTCGACCTTGAGAAAGACGAGGAGATGCAGGAAAGCATCGACCAAGACCTGCAAGACGCCATGCAAAACGAGCAAAATGGTCAGCAGTCGCAGTCGCAGCAAAAGAAACAGGATGCAGGTCAGAAGATGCAACAGATGGCCAACCAGATGATGATGCAGATGCAGATGGGAGGCATGGAACAGTTGGCCGAAGATGCCCATTTGGTTCGTATATTGCTCGAAAATGTAGTCCACGCCTCGCACGAGCAAGAAGCTTTGATGACCGAAATCGGACACCTGCATAATGATGACCCGTCGTTGGTTGATAAGGTCATCCATCAGAAAGAGATCGCCGACAACTTCAACATGGTACGGGACTCTTTGCGCAACATGGCCATGCGCCAGCCCATGATCCAAAACTTCATTTTCGACGAGTTGCACGTCATCGAGAATCAGACTGAAAACGCCATGAAATACCTCAACAACTTGAAGCTGTCGCAGGCCACACGCCACCAGCAGACCGCCATGATGTCGATGAACAACCTGGCGTTGATGTTGGCCGAGTCGCTGGAAAACATGGAAAACAGCATGGATGCCATGGGTATGCCGATGTCGTGTTCCAACCCCAAACCAGGTCAAGGACAACAAAGTATGCAAAAGATGCAGCAGCTACAGCAACAGCTCAGCGAACAACTGAAGCAGCTGCAGCAACAGATGGAGAAGTCAGGGCAGCAGATGCCCAACTCGATGAGCGAGGAGTTTGCCCGCATGGCTGCTGAGCAAGAGATGTTGCGGCAGGGTATGCAGGAGATGCTCAACAACATGAAGGAGAACGGACAAATCGGCGACGACGGCCTCAACGAAATCATCAAGGACATGGAGAAGCTGGAGGAGGAGTTGGTAAACAAAAAGATCAACCGGCAGATGATCGAGCGCAGCCAACGCATCGAATCCAGGATGCTGGAGTCGCAGAAGGCGCAGGAGAAACGTGATCAGGAGGAAAAGCGGAAGTCGAACGAATACAAAGGTTCGCATTTCGACCGTAAGATTGACGAGTATCTGTATGAGCAGTCGCTCAAGAAAAACCAGGAGTTCCTGCGCAGCAATCCCATTGAATTCGCACCTTATTATAAGGATAAGATCAACGAGTATTACCTGAAGAAAAACACGCATTGAGATGATCAGATTCAGCACATTGGATGTGGTGATGCCGCCCATTGACCCGCAGCGCGTTAAGGCCTGGATCGGTGAAGTGGTTGAGAAGCACGGCAAGACGATAGGGGAGTTGTACTACTATTTCTGCAGCGATGAACGACTGTTAGAGATCAACAGAGAGCGTCTCGGCCACGACTTCTATACTGACATCGTCACCTTCCCGTTGACGGATTGTGAGACCGTGCTTTCGAGTGAGTTCTGCATCAGCGTTGACCGGATTAAAGAGAATGCCGAGACCTTTGGCCGCAGCTATGAGAGCGAGTTACACCGCGTCATCATCCATGGCGTGTTGCACCTCATCGGCTTCGACGACCTGACGGATGAGGAAGAGAAAACCATGCGTGAAAAAGAGGAAGAATCGTTAAGGTTATTATTTAGTTAATTGGATATCAAATCATTAAGACGAATGTTTCCCGTGAAACACAACCAAGACAATGCATTTTGAATCATATGATATCATCGTTGTAGGCGCAGGTCACGCAGGCTGTGAGGCAGCAGCGGCAGCGGCCAATATGGGCAGCAAGGTCCTGCTCATCACCATGGATTTGCGACTGTTTGCCTCCATGTCGTGTAACCCCGCCATGGGCGGCATCGCCAAGGGACAAATCGTCCGAGAGATTGACGCCATGGGAGGCTATTCGGGCATCGTCAGCGACCGCACCATGATCCAGTTCAGGATGCTCAACAAGTCGAAAGGTCCTGCCATGTGGAGTCCAAGATGCCAAAGCGACAAGATGATGTTTTCGGCCGAATGGCGCAGCTTGTTGGAAAAGACACCCAATGTCGACTTCTGGCAAGACACCGTGACCGAGCTCCTCATCGAGGGCGACCAAGTGAAAGGTGTCAAGACCATGATGGGCGGCAAGATTGAGAGTAAGGCGGTCATCTTGACTAACGGCACCTTTTTAAACGGTTTGATTCATATTGGGGAACAACATTTCCCAGGCGGTAGAATGGGCGAGGTGGCCAGCCATGGCATCACCGAACAACTCAAGGAATTTGGTTTTGAAGCCAAACGTTTGAAGACCGGAACGCCTGTCCGTATCGATGGTCGAACCATTGACTTCAGCAAACTTGTGGAACAAAAGGGCGATGACGAAGTGGTCGGTTTCTCCTATACCGAGCCTTTTAAGATCAGCAAGCAAAGGAGTTGTTGGATTGCCCACACCTCATTAAAGGTACACGAGACGCTTCGAAAAGGGTTTAAATACTCACCCATGTTCAACGGACGGATCCAAGGGGTTGGTCCCAGGTATTGTCCAAGCATCGAGGATAAGATTGAACGCTTTTCGGGAAAGGATAGCCACCAACTCTTTGTGGAACCCGAGGGTTGGACTACGGAGGAATATTACCTCAACGGCTTCAGTTCGTCGTTACCGGATTACATCCAATATGAGGCTTTGCGACAGATAGAAGGCTTCGAAAACGCCAAAATCTATCGCCCCGGCTATGCCATTGAATACGACTATTTCCCACCAGAACAATTGCACCATTCACTGGAGACAAGGCTGATGCATGGGCTGTATTTCGCTGGACAGATCAACGGAACGACAGGCTATGAGGAAGCCGCCTGCCAAGGTATGATGGCGGGCATCAATGCAAGTTTGGCATTACGCGATGAAAAACCATTGGTATTGTCAAGAACTGAAGCCTATATTGGCGTGCTGATTGACGACCTCATCACTAAAGGTGTGGATGAACCGTACAGGATGTTCACCAGCAGGGCAGAATACCGCATCCTACTGCGACAGGACAATGCCGATGCCCGACTAACGGCTCTGTCATACAAACTTGGTTTGGCTAAAGAAGACCGTTACCAAAAGTACCTTGAAAAACAGCAAAAGGTAGAAGAAATCAAACGGTTCCTTAACGAAAACTATGTTTATCCAGACGAAATCAACGGGCTTTTGGAACAAAAGGAAAGCACCAAGATTGACCAAAAGATGAAGATGGATTACCTTTTGTTACGGCCACAAATCAATTTGGCAGACATGATCGAGGCTTTGCCATCGTTAGAACCCTACAAAACGCAAGACCGATTCATGAGAGAATGTCTTGAAGAGGCAGAGATCCAGATCAAATACGACAGCTATATCCAAAAAGAGAACGAACTGGCGGAGAAACTCAACCGTTTGGATAACGTCAAACTCCGTACAGATTTCGACTATCACACCATACAATCACTATCATATGAATGCCGCGAAAAACTGAATCGCTACAAACCCGAGACCTTGGGACAAGCCTCCCGGATAAGCGGCATCTCACCCGCCGACATTAACGTGTTGGCTATCTATTTGGGAAGATAACCTAATGTTTCACATGAAACACGAAGAAGAAATGAACAAACAATGCCCTTGGTGCGGATCGGAAAAATCACAGATACATCTTTGGTTGAAAGATGAATTCCTGACCAAAGAAGACTTCCAAATCTATGAATGCAAAAACTGCGGTCTGCTTTATACCGAACCAAGACCCGACAAGGAAAAAATTGGGCAATACTACAAGTCGGAGGCATACTACAGTCATCAGGAAAACAAAAAAGGGTTCATACCCAAGCTGTATGAAAGCGTTAAAAGCGTCAATCTGAAAAAGAAATACAAAATCGCCACAAGAGGCCTGAAAACAGGGAAGGTGCTGGATATTGGCTGCGGGGTAGGTGACTTTCTCCATACGATGGAACAAATGGGCTGGGAAGGTAGTGGAATCGAACCTTCGGAAGAAGCAAAAGAAATCGCAAGAAAAAGAGTCAGAGCTCAGATTTGGCAGCCTCAAGAGATTGAATCATTACCCGACAATAGCTTTGACCTGATCACCATGTGGCATGTATTAGAACATGTGGATGACGTGAAAGAAGAGATACGTCAACTGCAACGTTTAGTGAAAAAAGGCGGAAGACTTGTATTGGCATTGCCCAATTTCAAATCCTACGATGCACAATACTACAACGCACAATGGGCCGCTTACGACGTACCGCGACATCTGAATCACTTCTGCAAGGAATCCATTGTCAGGATCTTTAGAGACAGCTCCTTTGAACTCACAAGGACCGACAAATTGGTTTGGGATGCATATTATATCTCCTATATGAGCGAAACCTACCGCAACCATTCACTCCCATTGCTCAGAGGCATGTTTAGAGGTTTGGTGTCGAATTGCAAAGCAAGAAGCTCAGGTGAGTGGTCGAGTAAGGTGTACATTTTCGAGAAAAAAGCATAAATTGGATTTTTGGCCGTTTTTAGGCGTTTTAAGCAGTTTTTGAGTGAATTTGACCTGAAATACAAAAAGAGAATAAAAACCTGAAAAACAAAAGATTTTGTAATAAGCACGCTATCAACAAAATACACTCACTATTGAAAAAACAAGAAATGAAGAATAAGCGGACAAAAAGAATCGGCAAGTTTTTGTGTTGGGTCGGACTTATCTTGGGACTCTTGTTCGGCGCTTTCTTCTATTATACCTTGAACACAGATTTCCTCCAACGTAACATCCAGAAGTCGGTGCTAAAGATGGATAAGGAAATGCAGTCGCTAATAGAGAAAGGGCTGAACCACGACGAACTCGAGAAAACCAGGACAGGGCTGAACGTTTTCATGAGCGACACTTTGGTGTTCTGGAATAGTAATGAGGTCAACCCGAAACTGATGAAACGCAAAGTCGTGGTGGGCCACGACACCATCTGTCCGTTGCTCTCAGGCAACTACTACGTGAAGTCGTACCAAAGCGGCATCATGACTTATTATGTATATAAGCAGATCAACACCACTTACCCAATCGAAAACCAATACATCAAGAATACCACACAGACACTTCCCAAATTCATCGACGCCAAAATCAAACTACTAGGAAATGGCGACGGCATCCAAGTGACCAACAGCGCAGGGAAGGTGTTGACTCACTACCAAATCGCAGACAAACCCAAGCTGAAAAAACCCGTGGCATACTTATGGCCATTACCTTTTGTCCTTTTAATCATCATTGGTGTTGTTTTATCCACCAGAAAGCCAAAGAAGACATTATCTTCTGAAAGAAAGAGCTCCCGAATCATCGAAATCGGCATTGCCATCATCATACTCGTTTCGGCTTTAGGCACATACATCTACCACAGAATCAGTGAGAAGCAGGAAAACGAAGCGATGAGACAGCGGGCTCAAATCTTAATGGAGAAACGAGACCTTGCTTTTGAAAGTAGTTATGCGATATTTGCCGAACAGCTGAAAGCCGACACTTCGGTCAGGGAGATGCTGTTTGCAGAAAGCAACGTGTTGTCGGATGTCATCTTGGGCTACTCCAAAGAGCTACTCTTCGACAAAACCATGCAAAACTACATCACTTCGTTGACACTCTGTGCGCCTGGCGATGAAATCAGCATACAACCGGAAGGCTATGTCACCGATTGTGACAACTACTTTCTCGAAAAACTGGCCAACAACAAGCAGAAAAGGGTAGGGGATGGCTTGTATTTCATGGATTATTACACGTTGGATCCCAACTATTTAGGAAAGATCAGAATCGACTCAAAAGACTCACTGCAACAGAAAACCCTCTATTTTGAGTTCTATAAACCCATCGCTCCCGAAGGATTCGGTTTGCCACAGCTTTTAAAACAAAACAATAGCCAAAAATCCTCTGAGTACTCGGTGGCCAACTATCGCGACAACCTGCTCGTCTACAAATACGGCCGATACGTGTACCCGAATTTCATGAACAGCCTGAAAGTCAAAGACCAAGAATTCGTGTGCACCAAAAAATACAAGCACTACACCCTTATCGACAAAGAAAACAACGCGCTTGTCATCAGCACACCCACAAAAGGCTGGTCGGAAAAAACCGCACCTTTTGCTTTGTTTTTCCTTGGCTTGTCACTGCCGTTCCTGTTGATCGTCTGGTTGGTAAGTCCCAAGGGACATCGAAAATGGCGTGACCGGAGTTTCCGCAAAAGGCTTCAGACGGTGGTTTTCTCAACGCTCGCCATTGCATTTTTAGCCATCGGTCCGGTTTCTGTCATCTATATGCAGGCACTCTACAACCAAAAGACCACGGCATCACAATTCGAGACCACCCGAACACTTGCACTTGAGATGCGTAACGACTTGGATTTCAAAACCTTCTTGAGAACCAAATCGAGAGACACTTGGACCGAAATCCTGCAACATTATGCCACCATCTTCTTCACCGATTTGAACCTGTACCAACTCAACGGACAATTGCTGGCTACCACCCGTCCCGAAATCCAGGAACTGAACCTGCAGGCCCCTTTGATGAACGCCGAGGCCTTCCAACAAATGTACCGAAACAAGGAGCTTTTTTATACCCATGAAGAGCAGCTCGGACAAGGCAAATACGAATCCTCCTATATCCCCATCACCGATGACGATGGCAACACATTGGCCTATCTCAATACACCTTATTTTTCGAGCACGACTGACCTGCACAACGAAATCAAGAACTTCATCCTCACTTATATCAATATCATCCTCTTGCTCTTGGGCGTTGCCTTGTTTATCATCTTAAGGATGACCCGACGACTGACACAGCCTTTATCACTGATTCAGAATAAATTAGGCAACATCAAGATCGACAAGAAGAACGAGCCCATTGAATGGAAAAACAACGATGAAATCGGGGCGTTGGTCAAGCAATACAACCTGCTCATCGTGGAGTTGGAAAAGAGCGCAGCCGAGCTGAAACGTACCACCACGGAAACGGCATGGCGTGGCGTGGCCCGACAGGTGGCCCATGAAATCAAGAACTCGCTCACGCCGATGCGCCTTAGCGTGCAGCTACTGCAACACAACATCGACAACGGCAAAGCCACCCCTGAGCAAATCCAGCGGACGACCAACACGCTCATCGAGCAGATTGATGCCTTGTCGGACATCGCCTCCTCGTTCTCACGCTATGCCAAGCTGCCCGAAAACCATCCGCAGCCCTTGGACTTGGCCGAACTGGTCGGAAATGTCGTGAACCTCTATGACAATGCTGAAAATATTGCATTCTACTACGAATTCGACAAGACAAAAGACCACACCTTCAACGGTGACAAGACCAACTTGAACAGTGCTGTGAGCAACCTCATCAAGAATGCCGTGCAGGCCATAGGTTCGAAACCCGACGGTCGTATCAATGTCGGCCTGAAGGACGCAGAGACCTCGTTCGTCATCAGTGTGAAAGACAACGGCAAGGGCATCAAGGACGAGGACAAAGACCGCATCTTTTTGCCCAATTTCACCACCAAGTCAGGCGGCTCAGGGGTGGGGCTCTCGCTGACCTACAACATCGTTCATGCTGCCGGCGGAACCATCTCTTTCGAAAGCCAGGAAGGGGAAGGGGCGGAGTTTATAATCACGCTACCAAAGTAAAGAAAACATATAGAATCAATTAATTTGTATATTTTTGCAGGCAAAAGAAAACATAACAACATGAATCGGACATACAAAATAAACCTTAGGAAAGAAGAAGAGGGAGGATATACCGCTATTGTGCCATCCTTACCTGGTTGTATCACATACGGCGAAACCATTGATGAAGCTATTGTTATGGCTAAGGAAGCTATCGAATTATACATTGAAGAATTAATTGAAAGAGGGGAACCTGTTCCTGATGATAACAATGTATTAGAGTATTCCCTGAACCTAATCGCCGTATGAATTTAAGCCCAACATATTTGATTCAATTGCTTGAGAAAAACGGCTATATTTTCAAAAGAGCAAATGGCTCACATAGATTATATTACAATCCCATAAACAATAAGACCATTATTGTTCCGTTCCATAACGGTAAAGACTTAAAGAAAGGGACTTTTCTGGCTATCCTAAAACAAGCTGGAATAGAATAATCAATTTTTCATTATGTCAGAAAACAGATTAGGCTCCCTGGCGAAGCAAACCGCCATTTACGGCTTGAGCAGCATCATCGGCAGGTTTTTGAACTACTTGCTGGTGCCGCTGTATACCTATAAAATCGCCGCTGAATCGGGTGGGTATGGCATTGTTACCAACCTGTATGCCTACACCGCCTTGCTCCTCGTCATCCTGACCTTCGGCATGGAGACTACCTTCTTCCGTTTTTCGAACAAAGAAGGTGTCGATCCCAACAAAGCCTTTTCCACTTCAGGACTCACCGTTGGGCTTGTAAGTCTAGTCTTTGTGTTTCTGGTCAGCATTTTCCTCAAGCCCATCTCCAATGCCTTGCATTATGCCTCGCATCCTGAGTATTTGGAAATCATGGCCATCATTGTGGCTTTGGACGCCTTCCAAGCCATCTTGTTTGCCCGTCTGCGTTACGAAAACAAGGCCATCAAGTTTGCCACATTAAAGCTGTTATTCATCTTCCTCAACATAGGACTGAACCTATTCATTTTTTTAGTCGCTCCTGGCTTGAAAGAGAGCCATCCTGCCTTGATGGGTTGGTACGAAAACAGCTATCAGGTCGGGTATATCTTCATTGTTAACCTCATCTGTACGGGTTTGATTACCCTCGGTTTCATCCCTGAAATCAAGAAGTTGCGCTTCGGCATCGACCGCGAGATGTTGAAACAGATGCTGCATTACACCTGGCCTTTGCTGCTCTTAGGTTTGGCAGGCATCCTCAACCAAGTGGCCGACAAGATCTGCTACCGGTTCATCGTTCCAGGCGAAGAAGGTGACGTGCAGCTGGGCATCTATGGCGCTTGTGTGAAAATTGCGATG
>JAEEGL012231133.1_pt1 | contig 22672 bp, 13 predicted proteins | sample 9134231 | NCBI WGS metagenome assembly JAEEGL01 (sample SAMN16246548, study PRJNA631951) | gut metagenome | biome: gut microbiome; feature: rumen; material: fiber-attached | host: Bos | place: Iran: Karaj | collected 2018-10 | reverse complement strand
TGTCAATCCAGCTCCTATTCCGCTGATAAGGCACCCTGTCCAGATAACAACCTCTCCGAGGTAATTCGGGCAACGTACTATCCGGTAGAGTCCGGTGTCGACGAAACGCTTGGGATTGGTCTTCTTGGCAGCATTCTTCTGAGCATCGGCTCCCGCTTCAAGAAGGACGCCCAGTACCATTATGATGGCACCTGTCCATGCCCAACAGTCATGGACAGGTGTTCCTTTCATGATGTTGGCGAGGCGGAAAGCAACCGGACTGACCTGGCCCACGTAGAGGAGTGCGCAGAACAGCCATACTGACAGTATAACACCAATCGGCTTTTTCTGATGAAGTGAAGGATCGTGCAGGATTTTCTTGTAGGAGGCAGCCTTATGCTCCCTGTAAAGAAGGTAGCCTCCAAGCCTTAGGCCGAATATGAACAGGACTGCGCATAACAGAGCTGTTGAGAGGGTGATCGCAGGATTGAACAGGATGAACAACGTTATCGCAAGGGCAGTGATTGAGAATCCGTAACCGATGCTGAAAAAATAGATGAAGTACTTCCATCCCACTGCTGAGACGGCGAGTGAAACCGCCAGAAGAATCCAGAGATAAGACATGATGTATTAATTGGTTAGTTATTTCTTTCAGGAACCTTGAACCGGTCTCCGGTTGCCCGGACTATTTCATCATAGAACTGCTGGTCGTAGCCTCCAGGCTGGTCGTTGTACTTAACGGCGAGTTCCCTGAACAGACTGTTCCAGCGATCCATCATTTTAGTGGTATAGGCAGCCGTTTTACCATTTAGGAAAGTGATCCTGTCACCTGGGGTCATACCTGTGGCAATCCTGGCTATTTCTTCCTGTTCAGAGGCATAGAAATCCTCGAGTTCTGCCTGGGCTTCCCTCAATGAACCGATCATGGCGCTGTAGCGTGGATAGATCATATTCGATACCAGGTTGCAGAGCCAGAAAGCCCCATTCCAATTGAATTCCCCGTTTTTATTATAATCTGCATCGAATGCCTTGGGAATGGAGTTGTTGCCGCAATAGACCGGTACATATGCTACCATGTCGGCATCGTCACAGTTGAAGTACATTATTCCTCCTACCTCATCAGGCAGCCAGCCACGCAGTTGCGAAATCAGGGTAAATCCGGCCTGAGGGGAAGCTATCGGCCTTTCCCTGAAATATTTCTGTCCGCCTGATTCATAGGTTTTGGCCCTTGGCCGGACAGCCATTCCCCATGGACCGGCATCGATTCCAGTAGTCATGTCCAGAGGAGTACCTTCGTAATGGTCGCGCATGTCCTTCATGATATCCCTGACGGAAAGCTTTGAATCAGGTGTAATCCAGAGAGGGAGATGGTCGCAGGTTTCAAAATCTCCATCCAGGTAGGGGATATACCTGTCCATTTCTGCTACATCTGTGTGGTGGCGGAAGAAACTCCAGACCCTTGTGTCACCCATGCGGACCCCAAGGAAAGAGATAGGGCAGTAAGCATCCCTGAAACTGAAATCGGAATCTTTCCCTGAAAAATAGCCCATTTCACGGGCAAACGAAACCACGTCATCAGAGTACATGCAATTTTCCTTGTCCTTGAATGGAATCTGCCTGATCCTGCTAAAGTTGGCGTGGGCGCTTATCTGGCCATCAGGGATCCTCAAGGCCACCCACACGGCACCCTTCCGCCCAGGTCCCTTGCCTATCAGCTCCATTATCCATGCTTCCTCGGTGTCGCAGACAGTGAATGTCTCTCCCTCGTCGCAGTAGCCGTATTCATCCATAAGCTCTCCCATTGTGCGTATGGCATCACGTGCCGTCGTGCAGCGCTGAAGGGCAAGATGGATCACATTGTCATAACCCAGGATTCCTTCCGGATTGACAAGTTCCTCCCGTCCTCCGAATGTAGTCTCTACAATGCAAAGCTGATGCTCATTGATGTAGCCTATCACGCTGTAGGAGTAATCCACCTGATCGACATATCCCTTGATTTCGGCCGGATGCCAGAAGGAGCGGATGGGAATCTTCTCTCCCTTTTCATGCCGTCCGGCAGGGGAGTGTGTAAGCCATCCCGAATAGCCGAAGGTATCGCAGTTATAGGTGCAGATCACCGACCCGTCAGTTGATGCCCCCTTTGTCACGATGAGGTTGGTGCATCCATGAGATGATGGTGAGAAGGCTAATGAAAGGGCCAGCATTGAGGCTGTGAAAAACGAAGTCAATAGGGGAGCTTTCATGTTGTAAATATAAGATTTATTTGTCTATTTTTGTGCATAAGGCTTTCAATGACTATGACCAGAATTGCTCTTAAGACTGCAACTCTAGCTGTTGCTGCATGTTTGACACTCCCACTTATGGCGGGTGTTCCCAAGGTTACTGTAAAGACCTCCAAGGCCAAATCCGTTTCCCGTGTCCTCTATGGATGGCACTACGAGGAGATAGGAATGATAGGTGACGGTGGTCTCTATGCAGAACTGGTCCGGAACAGGAATTTCGAGGAGGCGAACCTTCCCGAGGGACTTGTGATTGAGAACGGGAAGTACAAGGATATCCCTGGCCCTGCCAGGGGAGAGAAGAAAGTCTATCAGATAGATCCTCTTGTTGGATGGGTGACCACTCCTCTGGGATGCAGTCCGATCAGGATTTCTCTGACTGAGAACAATCCTCTGAATCCGCAGAATGCCCATTCCATGGCAGTCAATGTGCTGACGGACATAGATTCTCCGACCGTTGCTATCCATAACCGTGGCTATTTCGGGATGGCTTTCCGTAAAGGGGTTCCTTGCCGGCTTTCCTTCTATGTCAGGGCTGAAGGTTATCCAGGAGTCCTTTCATTCCGGTTGTCCGACGAAAACGGCTCGGCCTGCTCAGCACCCGTATCGTTCAGTAGTATTTCCGGAGACTGGAAAAAACTGGAAGCGGAACTGGTACCGGACAGGGATGTGACTGCCGGAATGCTCTCCATCGTCCCTTCAAAGTCCGGAAGGTTCCAACTGGACATGGTGTCCATGTTCCCTTCTGACACCTATGACGAAGGCCGTTCAGTTTTCCGCAAGGACATCCTCCAGAACCTTGTGGATTACAAACCGGATTTCCTGCGCTTTCCTGGCGGATGCATAGTCCATGGCGTGAATGCCGAGACAATGTACAACTGGAAGAAGACCATCGGTCCCCTGGAGTTGCGTCCCGGCGAATGGAGCAAATGGGATCCACATTACCGTACGGACGGAATCGGTTTCCATGAATTCCTTCAGATGTGTGAATATATGGGCTGTGCCGCACTCTACACTGCTCCTGACGGAATGGTATGTTCCGGATGGGTGCAGCGGGACAAGGAGGGGCATCTCATGCACAAGGATTACGACGTACAGTACTACATCAATGACCTTCTGGATGCCATTGAATATGCCATCGGCCCGGTGGACAGCCGCTGGGGTTCGGAAAGGGCTAAGAACGGACATCCCTCTCCGTTTCCCCTGAAATATATCCAGATCGGGAACGAAGATTTCGGCCCTGAATACTATCGCCGTTATCACGAAATCTACAAGGTGGTAAAAGCCCGTTACCCTCAGCTCAGGTTCCTGGCTGACAGCCCCCTGTCCAGTGATGACAAGGAAAGGTTCATGGATGATTTCATAGACAAATCTGAGATAGAAATCTATGATGAGCATTATTATAAAGGTGTCCCATGGGCAGTGAACAATTTCCATAAGTATGACACCTACAAGAGGCAGGGTATAGACATCTGTATCCTGGAACTGGGAATCCAGAACAACGGTGTCGGTGGTCCGCAAGGTGTGTATCCGGGAAGCATTCTTGCCGAAGGAATAATCAAGATGGGACTTGAGCGGAACGGTGACCTCAATCCGATAATGGCCGACCGCCCCCTGATGCGCAACTGGGAATGCATTGAAAGGAACGAGATGGTGCCGATGCTACTCAACAGCAGCACCGTCAGTGCCAGGACTTTCAACTACTGGATGTGCAAGATGATGAGGGATAACACGATGGACAAGGTTTACAACGTGGAGAACACGGAAGGGGAGAAAACCCTGTTCGTAACTGCCGGATTTGATTCTTCCAAGAAACAACATGTTGTCAAGGTGATCAACCTTTCGGCTGAGCCGGCTTCATTTACTCTGTCCATAGACAGGCCTGTCAAAAACAGGAAAGCCGAAAGGACTGTCCTTACTGCCGGCCTGGAAGACAGGGTTACTCCATTGAACCCTGATGCAGTTTTCCCAGTTAAGGAAAACGTTACAATCTCTTCCGGTTCAATGGTTGAAGTGCCCGGCAGTTCCTTCACGGTTTACAGGTTCTAGCCATTTGGCAATTATTAAAAAAGTACGTATATTTGACGGTTTTTACGCCTAGAATGCAGAAACACAATCATTTATTTATTATTATCAGCAACATGAAAAGTAAACTTTTTGCTTCATTGGTGCTGCTCCTTTTCGGTTTTAGCGCAATGGCGCAGACCGTCCAGATCTCTGGTACGGTCCGCGATGCGATAGGACCCGTCATCGGAGCCAGCATCATCGAAAGCGGAACTTCAAACGGGACCATTACTGACATGGATGGAGCCTTCTCGCTTACCGTCAAGCCCGGTGCGAGCATCGAAATCTCATCTATCGGTTACACGACCCAGGTGATTGCCATCGGCAACCGTACCAATTTTGAAGTGATGCTTGAAGAAGACAGCGAGCTCCTGGAGGAGGTCGTGGTTGTTGGTTATGGTGTCCAGAAAAAGAAACTCGTGACCGGCTCAACAGTTCAGGTCAAGGGCGACGATCTGGCCAAACTCAACACCACCAGCGCCCTCGGTGCCATGCAGTCTTCTACTCCCGGAGTCAGTATCATGAGTTCCAACGGTCAGCCTGGATCTGGCTACAACGTGAACATTCGTGGTATGGGTACCATCGGTTCTTATGCACCTCTTTATGTCATTGACGGTGTTACCGATGGAGACATCAACTCACTCAACCCTTCCGACATCGAGAGCATCGACATCCTCAAGGATGCTGCTTCCTGCGCAATCTATGGTGCGCGTGGTGCCAACGGTGTTATCCTCATCACTACCAAGCAGGGTAAGTCCGGCAAGTTCACTGTCACTTACGACGGTTTCTACGGAATCCAGAATGTACAAAAGATGCCAGAATTCCTGAATGCACAGCAGTACATGGACATCCAGGACCAGGTAAACTTCAACATGGGCAAGGATCCGATCAACTGGGCCGGCATCCTGAATCCTGATCTTTACAACAGTATTAAGGATGGTTCCTTTGTAGGAACGAACTGGCTTGATGGTATCCGCAATGTCAATGCCCCCAACCAGAACCACGCCGTGAACCTTGTCGGAGGTACAGAGGTGTCAAAGTTCTCGATGGGTGTCAGTTATACCGATCAGGAAGGTATTTTCGGAAAGCCTGTTGCTTCCAATTACAAGCGTGTTACTGTCCGTCTGAATTCTGACCATGTGATTTGGCGCAAGGATAATCTCGACATCATCTCCTTTGGAGAGAACTTTACTTTCAGCACTAACCAGCATGGTGGTATCGGTACCGGTAACCACTACTGGAATGATGTCTACAGTATGATGTCAGCCAATCCTCTGGTACCTATCTACCAGCCTGACGGTTCATACACAGAGTACGACTGGTTGAGCAACAGCGGAATCTGGGCCTTGGATTCTTACACCAGCAACCCTATCGCTGCGATGGTTTATTCCAGTCGTGGAAATAATGACAGCCATAGTTACGGGCTTACAATGTCCGGTAACCTGCGTGTCCAGCCCATCAAGGGCCTCACATGGAAGAGCCAGTTCAACTACCGGATGAGTGCAAGCACTTACCGTCAGTACGGCCTTTCCTATAGACTTACCAATTATGCTTTCTCTGACTCAGACAATGTCAGCCAGAGTGCTTCTGCAGGCTGGAGCTGGTCTTGGGAGAACACTGTAAACTATGTGTTCGACGTAGCAGGCAAGCATCATTTCGATGCCCTTGTTGGTAACACCCTTGAGCATAGTGGATTCGGAGAAAGCGTAGGAGCCGGTAACAGTAGTGTTCTTTGGCCTAACAAGTGGGAATATGCTTATGTGAGCAATACTTCCGGGACTCCTTCCCTCACTGACATTTCAGGTTCGACATGGGGTGACAGCGGCCTTGTCTCTTTCTTCGGCCGTGTCAACTACAACTATGACGAGCGTTACATGCTGTCCCTGATCCTTCGTCATGATGGATCTTCCAACTTCATGCGCGGTCATCGCTGGGGTACTTTCCCTTCGATTTCTGCCGGTTGGGTTATCTCCAATGAGCCTTGGTGGCATTCCAACCTGGTGAGTTTCCTCAAACTGCGCGGCAGCTGGGGACAGAATGGTAACTGCAGCATCGATAACTTCCAGTACCTCTCAACCATTTCGGTGGGTGCTGCAGACGGTGGTTACTCATTCTACACTGGTCCTACTTCTACCAATTCAGGTACCGGAGCTTATGCTGACAAGCTTGCCAATCCCGACATCACATGGGAGACTTCCCAACAGCTTGACCTCGGTTTTGACGCCCGCATGTTTGGCAGCAAGCTCAACGTAGCCTTCGACTGGTACCAGAAGGATACCAAGAACTGGCTCGTCAATGCCCCTATCATGGGACATTTCGGTGCAAACGCTCCTTATGTCAATGGTGGTGACGTCCGCAACTCCGGAGTCGAACTGGCTCTCAACTGGAATGACGCTATCAATCAGGATTTCTCCTACAGCATCGGTGTGAATGGAGCCTACAATAAGAACCGTGTCACCCGTATCGCCAACGATGAAGGCATTATCCATGGCCCCGGCAGCGTGGTTCAGGGAATCGCTGAGCTCTACCGTGCACAGGTAGGCTATCCTATCGGTTATTTCTGGACATATGCCACAGACGGTGTTTTCCAGAACCAGGAAGAGATCGATGCGTGGAAGGCACAGGGCCTTGGTACCATCGTCAATGACGTGGTTCCCGGAGACCTCAAGTTCGTCGACCAGAACAAGGATGGTGTCATCGACGACGATGACAAGACCATGACAGGTGATCCGAATCCGGATTTCAATCTGGGTGTGAACTTCTCGGTCTATTTCAAGGGATTCGATTTAGCAGCCAGCGGCTATGGAATGTTCGGACATCAGATTTTCCGTGCATACCGCCGTTATTCCGACAGCCAGTGGAACAACTACACCACCGAGGTGTACGACTACTGGCACGGAGAGGGGACATCCAATCATTTCCCCCGTCTGGTTGCAGGTACCAACTACAACTTTATGAACAATACTGACATCTTCATCGAGGATGCAGACTTCTTCAGGATTCAGACCATAACCTTGGGCTATGATTTCAAGCGCATCTGGAAGGATGCTCCTTTCGGACAGTGCCGTCTCTACGTCCAGGCCCAGAATCCATTCTGCTTCACCAAGTACAAGGGTATGGATCCTGAGGTCGGATCCTCTTCCGGCTTTGACGGCTGGGCAAAGGGAATCGACCTTGGTTACTATCCTCAGGCCAAGGGCCTCCTTGTCGGTCTTAACCTTAAGTTTTAATTTGGATGACTGATATGAAAAAGATAATGAAATTCGCGGCTGTTGCCGCCCTGGCTTTTTCGTTTGCCTCCTGTGAGTCATTCCTCGATACCACCAATTACTGGTCCAAGGACAGCAGTAACTTCCCGGTGAATTCCACCGATGCTGAGCAGATGCTTTCCGGTATCTACAATAACCTCAATGTCTCTATCGGCAATAATGTCCATGTCAACCATTTCCTTTGGTCAATGGCTGCATCCGACGACGCTCTTGGCGGCGGCGGTCAGAATGACCAGACGATGCAGGCTGAAGACCTCTTGCTCAACTTCGGTTCCGACATGTACAATTCTTTCTACCAGGACCGTTACAAAGGTATCGCACGTGCAAACGCTGCAATCGAGACCATGCCTAACTGCGGTGTGGAAGACAAACTTGGCCAGTACATGGGAGAGGCATTCTTCCTTCGTGCCTGGTACTACTACGAGCTTGCTTCCATGTTCGGCAATATCCCTTGCCCTGTGACTTCAAATGCAGATCCTACTCTGCCGCAGATCAGCGGTGAGGCTCTCTGGGGCCAGATCATTGAGGACTGCAAGATCGCAGCTGACATTATGCCTGCCAAGCAGGCTAGCGGCGACGGTCATGTGGACAAGTATGCTGCCGAGGCTCTTCTCGGCCGTGCCTATCTGTTTGCTTCCGGTTTCTTTGGAATCAGCGACATCACCCTTCCGGCTTATGAGAATGAAGCCATCGGTGTGAGCATCGCTGAGGGAACCAAGATAACAAAGGCAGAGGTAGGAAAGTACATTACTGACTGTGTCAACAACTCCGGTTACACCCTTGTGGACGACTTCCACAATCTGTGGGCCTACACCAACCGTTGTTCCATCAATGATCCAAAGAATCCATGGACCGGTAAGGGTTACAAGTGGGTTGAGGATGACGGTGCCCGTAATCCTGAAGCTCTGTTCGTCATAAAGTTCAACACTCAGCCTTCCTGGAGCACGACAATTGGTTATTCCAACCAGACCTGCCTGTTCCTCGGTGTTCGCGGCCAAAATGGTGATGATTACCAGCTTGGCAATTATGTCCCGTTCGGTGTTGGTTGGGGAATGTGCCCCGTTTCTCCTTCATTGGTTGATGATTGGAAGGCTCTTGAACCTAACGATGCCCGTTTGGATGCCTCTATCCTGCCAGTCGGTAATTTCAGTGGAACATATGTCTTCGGTGGTGATGCCAACATCCAGGAATCCGGTTACTATCAGACCAAGAACATGCCTGTCATGGCATGGAGCGAAGACAAGGGTAAGTATATGGCTACATTCACTAACGTGATGTTCCCTGACCTTACCTGGTCGTCCGGAAATGAAGACAATTTCCAGCTCAACAGCGTTAACGACATGGTAATGATCCGCTTCGCCGAAGTGCTTTTGATGGATGCCGAAATCAACGGCAACCAGGCCTCCTTCGACAGGGTCAGAAAGCGTGCAGGCCTGCCTTCAAAGCCCCTTAACGATGAGAACTTGAGGAATGAGCGCCGTTGGGAGCTAGCCTTTGAGGGTGTCCGTTTCAATGACATCCGTCGTTATGGCGAAAGCTACGCGGTTGCTGCTCTCAACAAGCAGGAGGGTGTAAAAGTTTGGAACAGCGGTGTTGAAGGAACCAACAATGCTTCCAAGTATAATGGTGGCTATGGTGAGCGCTACAAGGCAACCAAGGGTTTCGTTCCTCTTCCCAACAGCCAGATATCCCTGTCTGCAGGTGCTGGTGAACAATATAAGTTCACCCAGAACGAAGGTTGGGGTTCCCAATTCGACTTCCCGGGTTGGTAGTAGTTTTCAAACAATGAATTATTACGAGATATGAAGAAATTATTATATTCCGCAATTGCCGTATTGACCGGTGCGCTTCTGGTCTCTTGCGAGCCTTCCCTCATCGAAGGCCCTGAGGCTGATGCTCCCATCGCATCGAGCGAGCTCCAGAGTGGTTTCGTCATAGACGGTCAGTTTGCCGATGCTGCTTGTACTGTAGCCCAGCCAGATGGTAACTACATCAAGTACCATATGTCACCTGCCAGGACTGTCCAGGTTTTCACGACCAGGGAGGACGGTTCCAAGAGCGTTCTGGCTACCGGTTCAACAGGTGTATTCAACATCACCCCGCGTCGTGGTGCTGATCCGAACCAGACTTTCTCTGTTGCCACAATCAACCAGGATGCTTCCGTAGTCTCATTTGATTCTACAGTCAATGTTTACGTCCCGGCTGACCTTGCTCCCGAGATCAAGGTCCTCACCGGTGAATCCGGTTCCAAGACTTGGAAGTGGTACACGGTCGATGGAGCTTGCTGGGGCAATGCCGGTTTCAACGCCGGTCATGCAGCATCTCCGACCGATGTCCCCGGAAAATGGTGGGGTTGTACTCCTGCACAGCTTGAGACCGAGCAGATTGCCCACTCCGGCAACACTGTTTACGGTTATGGAGACGACAATGCCTACATGGTGTTCAACGAGGATGGAGAATGCATTTCCTACAAGGCCGACGGTACACTGATTGCCAAGGGTACCTACAACTTCGAGAATTACAATCCCGAAGGTACCGGCAGCGGTTATGGTTATGGAAAGATCACCACGACCAATGCTCCTATCCTGTTCCCCTTTGACATCAATACTGATGGCAAGCGTACCAATGAGTTCCATGTCGCCTATGTGGATCCCAACGTCCTTACCCTTATCAGTGACAAGGGCGCAGGCGACTGGGGTGAGAGCACCTGGTGGAGGTTCAAGAATGCCTCAGATGCCGAGGACGCCCTCGCAGGAAGCAAGCAGCGTGCATGGACATGGTACACCATCGACGGTGCCACATGGGGCAACGCAGGTTACAATGCCGGTATGGCAAATGCTGCCGGTGAAATTCCCGGAAAATGGTGGGGTTGTACTCCGGAGCAGCTTGAGACTGAGCAGACAGCTCACTCAGGCGGACAGGTTCTTGGCTATGGCAGCGACGACGCCTACATGGTGTTTGACAGGGACAATGGCACTGTAACTTCCTACAAGGGTGACGGTTCCAAGATCGCCTCTTCAACATATGCTGTAGAGAACTTTGAAATGAATCTCACTAAGTACAGTAAGGGTAATATCACCACCGGTGATGGTTCCGGCATCCTGTTCCCGTTCGCCATCAATCAGGGCGGAAAGGTTGCCACCAACTATGAGATTATCTATGTTGACGGAACCATTCTTTCTCTTGTCAGCAACTATGCCGGCAATGGCGACTGGGGTGAGTGCACTTGGTGGAGATTCCAGCCCAAGAATTAAGCTAACTCCGTAATTATCAGGCAGCCGCTTTCGGGCGGCTGCCTTTTTTCAAATTATAAAAGGTCCTGATGGGCAAGCTAAATCAATCAGCAATGACAACCCTGTTGGGGGCGGCCGTTTTTTCCTTCTGGATGTGGGCCTATCCCCAGGCGTTGAACTACCATGAGCAGAACCAGCTTTTCCTCTGCACATGGGAGTACTTCCGGGAGCGTATGACTCTGCCGGGAGGCTTTGCTGACTGGCTGTCGGAATTCCTGGTTCAGTTCTTTTTCATACGCTGGTCCGGTGCCATTCTCCTTGCCTGTCTGGCCGTACTGCTCCAGCTTTCCGTCTGGAAAGCGGCGCGGGGCGTTTTTTCTGAGTGGAGCAGGAGCCTATATTCATTGAGCTTCGTGCCTTCGCTACTGATGTTGCTCCATATGGGTAACATGGAGGTGCTTGTGAGTTATCCTGTCGCCCTTGTCCTGTCGGTGGCCGTCTGTCCGTTGTTCGTAAAAGCAGGCTGGCACCGTCTCTGGCTGATTCCTCTTTTCTGGTGGCTTCTGGGTCCGGTCGTCATAGTCCCGGTCCTGTTCTCTGTCATTGCAGGAAGGAAACCTGCCGATTGGCTTCAGCTAGTTTACACTGCCCTGGTTTTCTATGCCGGGTACAGGCTGCTGGCTTCTCAGTACCCGATGAGAGATGCATTCTTCGGAATAAACTACACCCGCATACGCGAGATGCTTCCTGTCCTTCAGGTCGTCATTCCGATCGTAACCCTGATATGCAATATTGCATGCGGACTGGGTGTGAAGCTTTCCCATACGTCCCCTGTTAACTGGGTCATCCTTGCGGTTCTGGCATTTTCAACAATCGGTTTTGTAAGGCTTTCTTATGACAGGGATGCCTACGAAGTCCTGGCTTACGATGACCTTATCCGCCACGAACGTTACCAGGATGTAATCAAGAGGGCAGAGGATTATCAGCCTCGCAATCCTATAAGCGCCTGCTCGGTTAATTTCAGCCTGTTCATGACCGGCCAGCTTTCTTCCCGTTTGACTGAATTCTACCAATGCGGTACCCAGGGGCTTGTCCAGCCGTCCATCCGTGACAATGTCTCAGACCTTACTTCGGCTGAACTCCTGTGGATGATGGGCATGCCGAACATTACCCTCCAGTACTTTTTCGACTCGATGGAGTCCATCGAGAACGGCCGCTTGAGCGGACGTTTCCTCTCGCGCATGGCAGACTGCAACATAGTGAACGGCTGGTACGGTCCGGCTGAAAAGTACCTGGACCTCCTTTCCCACAGTCTATTCTACCGTAAAAACGCTCTCCGTAGGAAAGGGATGATCCGGAATGAGACTGCTGTCAATTCCGATCCAGTCTATGCCTATGTCAGGTCGGTTCGTTTCAAGGATGACTTCATAACCGGTTACCAGGGTCTGGACATCATGATGGCGATCCTCTATAACCAGAACAAGGATAATTTCATGGCTGCTGAATATTATTCCGTGTGGCAGCGGCTCAAGCAGATGGAGGGTGAGCTATGAGAAAACTGTTACCACTTTTCTTCGCAGTGCTGCTGGTGTCTTCCTGCAGGGGAGGCACTTCATTCTCCGACAGGCTTCCCGACATTTACCCTGATTATATAGGGGTGACCGTTCCGGCCGGGATAGCACCTATGGATTTCAATATTCCAGATGAATATGACCATGTTTTCGTCCGGGTTACCGGCAGCGAAGGCGGTATCCTGAAATCACGTGGCCGCTGGGCTTCTTTCCCTGTCCGTAAATGGCACAGGTTGACAGAGATGAATGCCGGTGGCACATTGACATTTACAGTCCTCGGCAAGAAAGACGGGGAATGGACCCAGTGGAGGGATTTCATCATGTATGTCAGCTCCAGCCCTCTGAACGATTATGGAGTGACATACCGCAAGATAGCCCCTGGTTACACGACCTACAGCCATATCGGCCTGTACCAGCGGGACATCCATAGCTTCCATGAGGAGCCGATAATCGAGAGCACCCTGACACCCGGTCAGTGCATGAACTGCCACACAGCAAATGCCACTGATCCGACACAGTTCCTTTTCCATCTCCGAGGGCAGCACGGAGCTACCTTTATCCAGGATAAGGGGCACCGTGAATGGGTGACTACCAAGACTGACAGTACAATAGGCAATATGGCCTACTGCTACTGGCATCCTGATGGCCGCTGGCTGGCGGGTTCAATCAATCCTGTGCGCCAGTGTTTCTGGACCGGCGACAAGCTGCCAATCGAAGTCTTCGACATGGCTTCGGACCTGGTTATCATGGACATGAATGACCACTCCCTGATTGTGGACCCGCGCCTCACTACCAAGGACTACCTGGAGTCTTCTCCCTCCTTTACTCCCGATGGCCGGACGCTCTATTTTTGCAAAGCTAAGGCTTTTGAGGTACCCCGCCAGGTGGACAGCATACGTTACGACCTTATGAAAGTCTCATTTGATCCCGGAACCGGGAAGTTGGGAGACATAGAGACCGTTATTCCCGCAAGCCGGGACAGTCTCAGCATAAGTTTCCCACGTCCTTCCTATGATGGCAGGTGGCTTATGTACAACCAGGCTGATTTCGGCGTTTTCCCCATTGATCACATTGAGGCTGATCTCTGGCTTATGGATCTCCGTACAGGCGGGACCAGGCCGATCGAGGAGGTAAACAGCCCGCTCTCTGAAAGCTTCCATAACTGGAGTTCCGACAGCAAGTGGTTCCTCTTCTCGAGCCGCCGTGATGACGGCCTCTATGTCCAGACATACATCGCTTCCATAGACGAAGACGGACATTGTACCAAACCATTCGTGCTTCCTCAGAGAAATCCTCGAAAGTTCTACCACGGAATCATGTATTCATACAACGCTCCTGATTTTACCAAAACCAAGGTGCGATTCAAGACTCGCGGCGTTTACCGCGACGTGTTCTCAGATAAACGTATCCAGGCAACTGTCAAATGATGAATAAAACTCTGATCCTGTTATCAGCCCTGTTGGCTTTCACGTTCTCATCCTGCTCCGGCGATCAATACCGTATCCATGGCAGGGTGGCTTCGAACGATCTGGAGGACGTCCAGATATTCCTCGTCCCGCTTGGACATGAGACTGCTGAATTTGTCGATTCAGTCCATATCCACAACCATGAGTTTTTCTTCAAGGGCAAAAAGCATTGGATGTGCGAGCTCAGGCTGGGCAAATATGAGAGACACAAGGGACAGAATCTCCTGGTCGTCACTGAACCGGGAGACATTTATGTTACTATCGGACCTGACAGCAGCGGAGGCGGAACTCCCCAGAATGACAGCCTCCAGGTCTGGAAGGACCTTACCATCCAGAGGAACAAGGTTTTCGGTGGACTCTACGATGCCGGCCTTAAAGAACAGGCTGATTCGGTTCATGAACTCTACAAGGAAAGGACGCGTTCCATGGCTCTCTCGCTTGGTGAGGACAGTATCCTTGGCGAGTTCTTACTAGGTCTGTTTCCACTTCCCAAGGAGTAGTTTATGGGCAGGAAAGGAAGACTTATTCTGGTTGTTTCACTGGCTGCGGTTCTGGCCGTCGCCGGCGTCAGTCAGGTTGTTTTCCTCCTGCGTTATCCTTATTTCCGAAAATATGCAGCCCAGAACGGAATAAGTCTCCGCGAGGCCAGGAAGGCTTGGGGACATCCGGATTCCGTCTCTGAATGGGCGATGGGCATGACTGTGGAGGCATCTCTTGAGAATTGGCAGGCTGTTGCATCCATTGCTGCTGAGGACAGGAAGTCCGAAATAGGCACCTATTACTACAATCTGTCAAATGCAACGAGAGGACAGCTCCCCGACAAGTTGATGGACTATTACCAGCCTTTCGAGAGGGGACTGTTCCTGCCTGTGGGAGAGCGTTCAACTCCTTTCCAGATTGCGTGTGCGGGGGATGTCTGGTTTGCTCTCGGTGACATGACCATGGCTGAGAGGGATGCCATGCTGGGAATGCTGTTCTCGCCTGCTCACACCGGTCCCAGGTATCTTCGCCGTTTGGCCGAGACGAATCTCGTAACCGGGGATTTCGAGGCTGCATCCAAGTACCTCCGAATCCTTCTCAATATCCCCGGAGAAAAGAAATGGGCCAGGGAGCATCTTCCTGGATCATGGACTCCTGAATATGAAACGAGAGTCAAGCTCAAAAGAGCCCTGATGCCTCGTTTCGACATCGTACATGGTATGGACCAGACCCAGATCATACTACGGGTCCTTCTCAATTCCAATCCTTCAAACAAGATGGCATTGGATTATCTCCTGTGCTATGATCTCCTGACCAAGGACCTGGACTCCTTTGTGGGAGATCTCGATCCTTCTCTGACCGCCTCACATCTCTATGAGGAGGCGATGCTTATCTTCCTGGCGGCAAAGGGAGGGATGAATCAGGATAACTTTTCCCACTACCATATCTCTGATGAAACCCTGGACAGGTTCAACCGTTTCGTAACTATCTACAAGAGGGATAACGGTTCCGGGAAGAATCTATCCGGAGAGTTCGGGAAGACTTATTGGTACTATTTTTACTATGCGGTGAGGAATGAGAAATAGAAATCTCATATTGCTGTTATCTCTAATCGCAGTCCTCTCCGTCGGCTGTGGCAGGACTGATTACCGTCCCGTTGGTGAACGTACCGACAGGACTTCTATAATGTTTCCTGATTACCAGGGAGTTACAATACCAAGTAATATCGCTCCCCTCAATTTCTATTACACGGATCCTGACTTGAAGAAGGTGGTCACCACATTCTCAAGCGGTGACATCTCCGTGAAGTTCAAGGGACGGGAAGTCGTATGGAAGGAAAAGGCATGGAAGCGTCTTCTTTCTGCTGCTGAAGGGGCAGAGATCAAGGTCGTTTCTTCGATGATGACGAGTAACTCAAGTGAAATAAATTGGACTATCCATGTTAGTCCCGATAAAATTGATCCTTATCTGACCTATCGCCTTATAGAGCCTGGATTCGAGGTTTGGGACGACCTTGAGATCGTAGAAAGACATCTTGAGTCATTCGATTCCAAACCTATTTCGGACTGGAGGCATACAGCCAACAAATGCATGAATTGCCATATCCATTCCCAGGCAAGGGGAGACCTATCAATGTTCTATCTTCGTGGTGAGGGAGGAGGAGCAATCCTTAACAGGAACGGGACTCTCAGGAAGCTGACGCTCCGGGATTCTTCCATGATTTCCCCAACGGTCTATGGGGAGATCCATCCTTCTGGACGCTTCGGTGTGTTCTCTACGAATATCATCATTCCCGGCATGCATTCCTTCGGAAACAGGAGGATGGAGGTGTTCGACACTGCTTCCGACCTTTGTGTTGCCGATTTCGACAATAATGAGATGATAACCTTTCCTGCCACTGCAAGACAGGATGTTTTCGAGACTTTCCCTGTCTTTTCGGCTGACGGGAACTATGTCTATTACTGCGCCGCCCCTGTCCGTCCGGTGCCTTCTGAGATAGAGGAGCTGATGTATTCACTTGTGAGGATTCCGTTCGATGCAGAGACCGGTGCCTTAGGAGCCCCTGCAGATACGGTATGGAGTGCATCGGAACATGGCCTTTCAGTCTGCCATCCAAAAGCTTCACCCGACGGACGCTGGCTTCTTTTCACTGTGGCTGATTATGGCACTTTCCCTATCAATCACAGGGAATGTGACCTGCGGATGATAGACCTCTGGACTGGAAAGATCCTGGAATTGGAAGATGTCAATGCTGCCGATTCCGATACCTATCACAGCTGGAGTTCCAATTCTAAATGGTTCGTCTTTGCTTCCAAGAGGGGAGACGGGATGTTCGGAAAACCTTGGTTCAGCCATGTTTCGGATGACGGATCGGCTACCAAGCCCTTCCTTCTTCCCCAGAAAGATCCCCATTTCTATGACAATATGTTGCGTTCCTTCAATGTCCCGGACCTCGGTAATTCCTCAGTGGGATTCGATGCTGAGGAGATAGGGCGTGTCTGGAGGGAAGTTCCTGCTGAAGATTTTAATTGATAATGAATAGCTTATGAAATTCTGGAAATTGATATCAGTGACCCTTGCAGCCCTATGTGTCGTGGCTTGCGGAGAGGAAGAACCGGCCCCGGTACCTGTTACACTTACCTCCAATCCCAGCGAATTGGTGTTTGACTCACAGGGTGGGACCAAGGACCTTACTTTAACAAGTGGTATCCAGCCGAACGTGAGTTGTTCAGATTCCTGGATAAGCATAAGTCAGGGAGCTGCCTCAGGCAATACCTACAAGTACAGCATTTCTGCAAAGGAACACACTGGAACGGACGCCAGGTCAACCAGCATCCGCGTGATCGGTGACAAGCAGAGCCTGATGATTCCAGTGACCCAGAATATCCCCCAAGTCAAACTGGCTGTGGACAAGACCTCTTTCTCCTTCGACCGTTTCGGAGGGGTTGAGTCCTTCACTGTCACTTCTTCATCACAACCATCTGTAACTACTGATGCTGCCTGGTGTGGAATAGAGTCAGGAAAGATAGATTCCTCACACAAGACAACAGTGACCTTGTCAGCTGCTGCAAACAGGACTGAATCTGCCGGAAACGGGACAGTAACTGTCTCTTGTGGCAATGAAAGCGTGACGATCAAGGTGTCCAGGGAAGCATACAGTGTTTCCAAAGTCAGTACTACTGCCATAACCCCGGAGATGGTCTTCAATGCGATGGCCCCCGGATGGAACATGGGAAATCACATGGATGCCATCAGCAACGGGATCGCATCAGAGACAGTCTGGGGTAATGAAAAATGTACCCAGGCAACGTTTGACGGTGTCAAGGCTGCCGGATTCAAGGCAGTCAGGATATGCGTGACATGGACGGGACACATCGGCGACGCCCCGGCATATATCCTTGAGGATAAATGGCTCAGCCGTGTCGAAGAGATTGCCGGTTACGCGGAAAAGGCCGGGCTAGTCGCAATAGTCAACACACACCACGATGAAAGCCATTGGCTGGACATCAAGCCTGCCTATGCCAATACTTCCGTCAACGAGAAAGTAAAAGACGAGATCTTCTGTGTATGGACCCAGATTGCCAACCGTTTCAAGGACAAGGGTGAGTGGCTTGTGTTCGAGTCCTTCAATGAGATCCAGGACGGCGGCTGGGGCTGGAGCGATGCTTTCAAGGCCAATCCTGATGCCCAGTACAAGGTCCTTAACGAATGGAACCAGGTATTTGTTGATGCCGTCCGTTGTACCGGAGGCAACAATTCCACCCGTTGGCTCGGCATTCCAGGTTATGCCGCCAGTCCCGGTTTCACTATCGCCGGCCTGGTCCTTCCTGAGGATCACACCGACGCAAATCGCCTGATGGTTGCGACCCATGATTATGATCCTTACAATTATACCCTTGCAGATCCTCTGGTACGTCAGTGGGGGCATACAGCCGATGCTGACAAACGAATCAGCGCTTCAGACGAGGAAAATGTGGTGGCAGTTTTCGAGCAGTTGAAAGCTGCCTATCTGGACAAGGGTATTCCGGTCTATCTTGGAGAGATGGGATGTTCCCGCCATTCGGCAGAGGATTTTCCTTACCAGAAGTATTACATGGAGTATTTCTGCAAGGCAGCTGCAGACCGTCTGCTGCCGATGTATGTCTGGGATAACGGTGCTGTAGGAGTAGGCCCCGAGAAGCACGGCTACATCAACCATGGCACCGGAAAGTTCGTGGATGATAATGCCAAGACCCTTGTGGAACTGATGGTCAAGGCTGTCACGGACAAGGATGAGGAATATACGCTCAAGAGCGTATATGATTCAGCCCCTTAGCCTTATTCTGACCAACGGAAACCGAATTGGACGCGCTCAGGGGAGTTAATAGCCTTCTGGGCGCGTATCTTGTTCATTTTCACCGGACCTGTTACGAATTCCGGGACGTTGAATGATCTGAACAACTCCTCATAGTAGTTGGCAGGATCCCGTTGGGGCAGCATGAAAGGTTTACCTGCTATTCCGTTTTCGTCGAAATGGGCAATGTAAGGCCGTGTGAACAGACCGTCATCCCTGCGGCTTGAGAACACAAACCAACGAGAATTGGAACTCCAGTTATGATAACTGTCAGTGTCTTCACTGTTGACTTCGTCTATCGGTCTGGTCTCACCTGTGAGAAGGTCAAGGAGCCAAAGGTCCGATTCATGGTGCCAGATGGAGAAAGTGCCGTAGTCACAGAGGGTGTACATAAGGTAACGCCCGTCGTATGATGGCTTAGGGAAACAGACACTTTTTGCCATTGAAGCAGCATCTATGACCATTTCCACATCATCTCCGATTGTTCCGGTCTCAGGATCGAAGCTCACTTTCATGAGGTTGTAATGGGATTGTGTCAGTTCCCCCGGTATCTCAATAGCCTTTGCCGCAGTGAAGTAAAGTGTGCGTCCGTCCGGAGTAAAGGCAGGGAAACTCTCCCAGATTCCCTCACGTTTTATCTGAGGGGCGGTGATGATCTGGTTATTCCTCACATCATAGATCTGCATGTCGGAGTCCAGGTCAAACACCTCGATAATCTTGTCTGGCTGGATATGGAATCCCTGGCGTGTGTTGTTGGTCGAGTAAGCAATATAGTTCCCGGATGGATGCCAGTAGGGATACACACAGAATCCCAGGGTTGAGTCGGTTTTTGTGTTGTATGCGGCCAGTTTCCCGTCAAACTGTAGCAAGGTGGCACCATGGTCTCCACGGATGTGGAGGCTTAATGCCGAAGGATCATTGTGGTTGAATGAGTGGCAGTTCACGCAGCCGTCGAACTGGGTGTTCTCGAGGATGGGACGTTGGTCGAATGTCGCAAGTTCACGTTCATATATTCCCATCAAGCTGTAAACTTCGTATCCCGGCTCGAGCAGACGGTAGTCGAGACCGTAGTCGATGGAATCAGGGGAGACGAACATTCCGAACGGCTCGAAGGATTTCCATTTCCCGTCGAATAAGGCTGATACGGAGACCATGACTGAATCCCCAATGCTTCCGTTCAGAAGCTTCGCCCATTTCTTGATCGGGAACTTGGTAGAGGACTTTCCCCTGGACTTAAGTGTTTGACCATCAGGAGTGGTCAGTATGACGTCAAGGGCATCAGCACCCTTGATTGTGAAATCAAGCGGGGCAATTCCGGTTGGGATAGTAACCCCGGTATAGTCGGGATAGATGTCCGGCCTTGTTCCTGCTGAAGAAGCGTCCCGGGCTTTCGGGCAGCAGGCTGCGAGCAATAGTACTGTCGTTATGGAAAGTATTAGCGAGCGGTTCATGTCTGGGTTATAGTTCTAATCAGCTGCGGTATCTGAAATAATAGTAGAACCAATAGGTGTCCCCGTAGTCGCGGAGCATCTGGTTTTCTTTCTTACCTGCCTGCATGTCAGCTATGAACCGACTGATCCGCTGGGCATGGGCAGGGAAAATGTAGGAGGGGAGACCTTCGAAACTGTCGTGGGTGAGAACCCAGCGGAGCAGCAGAGCTTCCTGGTAAGATTTGGGCATTTCCGGAGCGGTTACCATGCTGATCAGTTCCACAAAACGTCCAAGATCCTTCTTGAGAAGGCACCATGACATCAGGTAATCAAGAGCCATATCATTGGAAGGATTCTCGACCCGTAGCAGTCCCAGCATGGAGTCCATTTCTGTGTCGCTGAACAGGAAATCGTGATCTTTCATGCGTAGATCCCTTGCTCGGGCAAGGTCAGCCCGTTTTTCGAATATCTCACCAGAATCGAGCAGGGCTGAAGTTTCGTCCGCCCAGCGGCGGTAGAAGGTTGCATTGTGAAGTGCTCTCAGATACTTCCTGGCTACTCCCCAGTCCCCGTTTACTATGTTGGTCTGAGCCAGCCGCTTGTAGAGACGGGCACTTTTCTGGAAATCAGGAATGCCCTCCTGGGCCTCGAAGGCGTAACGCTGGGCTGTATTGACCATTCCGAGATGCCAGAAGATTTCTCCGGTAGGAACCGGGGTCGTGGAACTCCTGACGAATGAAGGCAGCAGTCCTTCCGGTCCGTTCTGGAAATACTCAAACTGATGGTCGCTCATGCGTCCGGTCTTGGAAAGGGCAAGGTTGAGACAGGAGACAGTCATGGGATTGTCCGGGTTCTTATTGTCGGCAGTCATCATGATGCGGTTCCACATCTCCATCCTGACCATGAAATCGTATTTCATCCATTCCTCCTCGGAACGGTCTGCAGTCTTGAGGACAAGCCCGGTACCGAGGGCAATGGTAGTCAGGAAAACTATTAAACCAGCGATTAAATGACGGACTGAGGCAATGTCCTTTGCCCTGAAGAGACTACAGATGAAGGTAATGACGCAGCACAACCCCGCAATCCACAGCATTCCGGGAAGGATATTGTGGAAACGATAGTAGTGTACTCCAACAAAAAGACGCTCAAGGGGATATGGGAAAACCCAACTTGAAATGACGGGACAGAGGGCTGCCAGGACTATAGCCCCTAGGGTATACGGAAGCGCCTTTGGCCCGGTCATGCGGAATTCGTGCAGTATTGCGACAAGGACAAAGACAACTGCAAGGCTTCCGGAGGCCATGTAAAGGATCGGAATCAGGACCAATTCCAGAACCTGGCGGAATCTGTTCGAACGAACAAGGAAACAAAGTGCCGAAGCTGCAAGGGAGAGTACGATAGCAACCGCTCCGCCGAACAGGGCGTTTTCGTCGCAGTAGAATGCGAGGAGTGGAATGACCGGCAGGAAACCCAATGAATATGCTGTAAGAGTCCTGTTCCGGCACACTGCCCAGGTCAGCAACTGGATGGAGCAAAGGAGAAGGGCCAGCAGGACGGCTCCAGCCGGGGCATAATAGCAGAACTGTGTCAGGAACCGACCTATCCAGTCAGCCAGGCCACCCGGAACCGAGACAACGTTGCAGAAATACTCCCATGTCGATTCAAAGAGCTGGTACTGCTCCTGGAAATGAAGATGATAGGGGTACTTCAATGCAAAGAAACAGTAAATGCCGATGCCTGCGAGCACCGTCATCAATGTGGCTGCTATTTTGTGGGACTTAGGCATTTTGGGTGGTTATCTTGCAGTCTCCAGGGGCCTTTATGTTTTCGTCAATTATGATTTCACCGACCTTTTCCACGTGGATGTGGCCAGAGCGGGGGTTCTTTATCGAGGTGAGGTAACCCTTGATGGTGGCCTCCACGGTTGAATATTCAAAAGCGAGGTCGCAGTCATTTCCGAAGGTGCAGTCCTCCATCACAAGGCTGTCGCAATAACATAGTGGCTGGGTCTCGGTTATGTGGCAGCGGACGAGCTTGACGTTCTTTGAGTACCAGGCAAGGTACTCTCCGTTTATCACAGAGTCATAGATTGCAACATTCTCCGCCTCCCAGAAGGAGTCTTTTGAATTAAGGACACAGTTATGGATTTCAACATTCTTGGCGTACTGGAAACCATAGTTGCCCTGCAGTTTGACATTCTTCAGCCTGATGTTCTCGCAATGCATGAAGACATAGTCCGCCCTTTCTATAACGCAGTCCTCTATGTCGATGTTGGAGCAGTCCCAGAAGGTCTCAGTGCCACCAGGAATCCAGCAGTCCCTCATCTTGATGCCGTCCATCCTGCGGAATGTCTTGGGAGCATCGATGATGGTGTTGTATAATTCTCCATTCCTTGAGTACCACAAGCCGGAGCGTGCTCCGACAGTGAGGATGCTGTCCCTGACGACGAAACCATCGCATTCCCAGAGGGGGTATTTACCCTCGAAGCGGCATTTTACCGCAGTGATGTTGGCCGTCTCCTTCAGGCCAGACTCGCCAGGATGGATAATAACGTTCTCTAGATAGAGG
>JAEEGL014831363.1_pt1 | contig 22675 bp, 18 predicted proteins | sample 9134231 | NCBI WGS metagenome assembly JAEEGL01 (sample SAMN16246548, study PRJNA631951) | gut metagenome | biome: gut microbiome; feature: rumen; material: fiber-attached | host: Bos | place: Iran: Karaj | collected 2018-10 | reverse complement strand
GTTGTTGGTGGCAATGTCGTTGGTGGCGATGTGGTTGGTGGCGATGTCGTTGGTGGCGATGTCGTTGGTGGGATTGTCGTTGGTGGCACTGTTGTTGGTGGCAATGTCGTTGGTGGCAATGTCGTTGGCGGCAATGTCGTTGGCGGCAATGTCGTTGGTGGCACTCTTGTTGGTGGCATTGTCGTTGGTGGCACTCTTGTTGGTGGCATTGTCGTTGGTGGCAATGTCGTTGGTGGCATTGTCGTTGGTGGCATTGTCGTTGGTGGCAATGTCGTTGGTGGCACTCTTGTTGGTGGCATTGTCGTTGGTGGTACCCTTGTTGGTGCTGTTCCACCTGTTGGAGTCGTTCCACCTGCTGGTGTTCCTCCACCTGGTATTGCTCCTTCTGGAGTTACACCTACTCTATTATACTGCTGGTATGAAGCTTCATTTGCAAGAGTAGAAGATTGTCTTGTTAAGCTCTCTTGTAATCTTGCTGCTCTAGCTGTGTCACCACTTTCTACAGCATTGCTTAATCTACCAGCTGTTGTTTCCATTGCACCTTTTTGTCCAGCTGCATTGGTACTTATTTTTCCACTACTTTGGTGGATTCCTGCTTCATTTGTTTGTGGTGGATTTACTACTTCAGCTACTGTATTTGCTGGTTTTAATCCTCCATTATGAACTCTTGAACCTCTTCCAGCTCCCATAGGGCTACCAGTTGATGTTGCTTCATTTCCTGGTAATGAATTCCATTCATTTGCGAATGTTCTATTACTCCATTCTTCTCCAACTCTATTATATTGTTGGTATGAAGCTTCATTTGCTAAGTTAGCTGTTTGTCTTTGCATGCTTTGGTATAACCTTTCTGCAGTCTCTGTATCTCCCCTTGCTACTGCTTCAGCATGCAATCTAGCAGTATTTTCAAGTGCTCCTTTTTGTCCAGCTGCATTAGTTGTTATTCTTCCACTATTTTGATGAATTCCAGCTTCGTTTGTTGCTATTTGTGAATTTCCTCCAGTTGGGTTACCACCTGTTGGATTTCCTCCGGTTGGGTTACCTCCAGTTGGATTTCCACCTGTTGGATTTCCTCCACCTCCAGCACTTGCTAAAGCTGAATTATCTGGTCCAGATGGTGCTCCAGTTATATTAGCTGGTGCATGTTCTTGTAATCTACCATTTGCTGGTCCCATTTGACCTGCAGGTCTTGTATAATTATCAGCCATATCTAATACTTGATTTGCCCATCTATGATCAGCTGCTGATGCATTTGGATCACTTGCGATTCTAAATGCATCATCTAATTGATCTGCAGTTATGCTTTCTGCACTAGTTGGAACTTGTCTTGGTTCATTAAATATTGAATTTTCTGCTGTTGGTGCTCCATGTTCACTTGCAGGACCTCTCATACGTCCTGTACTTTGATCCATGCTTCCGCTTCCAGATTCCATTCTTGCATTGTCTGCATTATATGTATTTCTTATTTGTTGAGCTCTAGCATCTGGTTGCTCATTAAATACTGAGTTTTCTGCTGTTGGTGCTCCATGTTCACTTGCAGGACCTCTCATACGTCCTGTACTTTGATCCATGCTTCCTTGTCCAGATTCCATCCTTGCATTGTCAGCATTATATGTATCTCTTATTTGTTGAGTTCTAGCATCTGGTTGTTCGTTAAATGCTGAGTTTTCTGCTGTTGGTGCTCCATGTTCACTTGCAGGACCTCTCATACGTCCTGTTTCTTGATCCATACTTCCTTGTCCAGATTCCATCCTTGCATTATCTGCTTCATATGTTTCTCTTAATTGTTGTGCTCTTGAATCTGGTACATCTCCGGCTCTTCCGGCTTCTGATCCTCCTCCGCTAGAACCTCCGCTAGTTCCATCTCCAGCTCCTCCTGGTTCTGGTCCTTCGCCTCCGAATCTTTCTCTGATTCCATTGTATGCTCTTCTTCCTGCACCAATAGCTCTATCTAATCCTCTATCAAATGCATTTGTTACTGCTGCATCTGCTCTAATTAATCTTTGTGATAAAGGATTGTTTACTACGAATGAGTTGGATAACGCTCCGGAACCTACTCTAATAGCACCAGTTACCATCCTTACGTATCCTCTTGCTGGGGCTGCTAATACACTAACTACTTTAGTACCTAATGAATTTGATCCCCAACCACTTCCAAAGCTTGTTGAAGCTGCACGCCATCCTCTAGCTATAATACTTGAGCTATGTTGAGCCCAATTGCTAACATGTGGTGCAATTCTTGATCCAACAACTTGGAATGCTTTTCCAACTCCATAAGAAATTGCTCCTTCTAAGGATCCTTTCCATAAAGCTGCTCCTATTGTTTCTCCAGATTGTAGTCTACGCTCCATAGCGTTACCACCAATAGATACTGCAGAAACAATTCCTAAACCTGTAGCCCATAATACACCATGAGCTATAGCAGAACCGGTGAAGTTTCCAAATTTTCGGCCTCCCGATTCTTGATATGCCTCCGTCGATACTGTACCCAAAGTAAGTACTGAAGCAAGTCCTGCTCCAACCTTACCAGAAACATCATATTCTGCTGCTCTACGAGCCCAGTTATCGTCATTACCTGTAACAAGTGAAACAACTCCACCTACTACGGTTAATGCTGCATCGGCAACTCCTTCAACAACTTTACATACAGATTCAACTGCACCTGCAACGGCACATCCTGCTTGTTGAAGTATATTTAAATTTACAATTGGATGTTCATCCATCCATTGTTGTGCATTAAAACTAAATTGTGAGTCAAAGCTTACGTATGCTCCTAAAGCTCCTCCATCAACCATGTTACTGTGATCAATTCCTAATCTAATTGCTGCACTTGCTCCCGCAATAGCATCAATCCATGATTCAGCTAGTTTTATCAACTGTTCTATTTCTTGATTTGCTTTTTTAGCTTGACCATGGTGAGAATTGTTCCAGTGACCTGTTATAAAGTGTCCTAAATCATCCCATGCTGATTCAATCCATGTTGATTTAGTTAGACTTGCTACAAATTTTTGTTTAGCATCTATCTCATCTAGTTTTCCATCAACTTTATCACACTGTGCGCAAATGCTATCGAGTTCGTTAACCATACTATCGCGCATTACACTACATGCTTGCTTAATTAAAGTTAACCCTTCTGTCATAACTTTTGCTTGTGCGTCTGATGAAGCACCTGAAATAGTATTTGCAGCGTCTTCATAAGGTCTTATCGCAGAGTCTACTTCTTGAGAAATATCACTTGCTGCTGACTTAAATTTACTTTCGTTATGATATGCATTACTCTTATATGTTTGTAATTTTGCACTTAAGGGTACTGGAGTATAGCAATCTGCCATAATATCACCTACCTTCTTTCTAATCGCTTAGACTATTTGCAGCTGAACTAGTATTATTATCTTCTGTTTCATAAGCTGCAGCTGTTGCATTCATAAACTGAATGTATCCCTCATTTTTCTTTCTTACTGCCTCAAATAATGTTTGGAATTTTTCAATATGGGCAAGTGTAGCATCAGCTTCATCACCTTCCCAGTTTCCCCTAACAGCATTTGTTTTAGCCATTATTTCTTCAAATTTAGCTTCTAGTTCACTTACTTGTCCTTGGAATGAAGATACTGTTGATTGTACTCCACCTGTTTCTATATCTATATTCATCTTCATTACCTCCTATCCATAGAAAGCTTCAAGTGCTTCTATATATCTATTAACTTTCTTTCCTACTATTCCACCATATTGTTCTAGTAGTGCAGCTATTACACTTAAGTTCTCTAGATATCCTGTAGCATTTGCTACAAATGTATCAGCATCTACGCCCTTCCATGAACCTTTAATTGACTCTAATGTAGAAATCATACTTGATTTACTACTTTCAATTTCTGCTTTCATACTCGTCAAGTATTTTGAGTACTCAGCTAGTCCTGCTAAATCAACTCTTAATGTTGTCATCTTCTACACCTCCTGAATTATGTCGTTGCACCCGTAGGAGTGTTAACTATTCCATCTGATGGCCATAACTTTGCTGCTGATGCTTTATCCTCCTCTGTTGGTACATATGAGAATACTGACGTATCATTTTTTATTTCATTTTTATAAAGATTTTCAACAACATGTTGTGATACTGTTGATTGTTCTTTCTTATATATTGCTCCAACTTCTTTAGCATTTTCACTATTCAATAATAGATCTTTAACATCATCTGCATATTGGTTATCAGATAATAATGCTTCAGTTGTTGTTCCTTTTTGTTTTGCTAAATTATCTACTTCTTCTTTAAATTTCTTTTGTGTAGCACTATCCATTCCCATTGCTTTTGCATTCTTACCAGTCATAAGTCCACCGATAGTCTCACGGCATCCCTTATCACTCATGTATCCTCCAGCATTTAGGAATACGCTAGTCTTACCAAATTGTTGAGTAGCTTGTTTTAATACTTCTGCATAGTCTCTGTTAGATAATAATTCTTCTGGAGTAACTGTTGTCTCTGCATCACTTATCTGTTCAGATACATATGATATGAAGTCTCTTACTATATCGACAGTAGAATCTTCAAGTCCTTCGATATTGCTTCCATCCCAAATCTCAAGTAATCTATCTTGATATTTTTCTGGCTCTAAATCGTCGATACTCTTACAGAACTCTATAACACCATCGAATGCTTTTAATTTTTGTTTTAATATCTCTGTATACTTTTCATTAGTTAATAATTCTTCTACAGATATACCAAGTTCACTTGCAACTCTTTGTAGATATGTGTAAGCTGCTCCAATATTTAATGGGTTAAGTTCAAATATCTCTGGGAACTCACCTTTCATTATTGCTTGGAATAGTTTACGTACAATAATACTATTAGCATTTAATAACTGTTCTTTTAATTCATCAGGAATAAATTCTGATTTTAATAAAGCTTCTTTTAATTCTTCTGAATATTCATCAGACTCTAGAATTTCATCTATTCCTAATTTCTTATTTTCTGCTAATCCAATTATTGTATCTACAACACCATCTATATCTTTAAGAGGTAAATCTCTTAATACTGATGTATCAATATCCATTGGTTCAAGTGGTGGTTGTGGTTCACCTGTTGGTGGTTCTGGATCTGTTGGTTCTGGATCTCCACCTGTTGGTGGTTCTGCTGTAGGACCTGGACCTCCTGTTGGACCTGGACCTCCTGTTGGACCTGGGCCTCCTGTTGGATCTCCTGTTGGGTCTCCAGTTGGATCGTTACCATCACCATCATCTTCTGGTTTTATTTTTGCAAGGTATGCTTTAAAGTTTTCGTTACGTTTCTTAGCGTAATCAATTGTTGCTGTTAGTGCTTCCATGTAATTTTCAATATATTTTGAAATTAAATCTGGATTAACAGCAGCTAGCCCACTGAATGGATTACCACTTAAAGTTTGCCCTGCTATTTCTAAGTGTCTGGTACCTTCATCTATCTTTGTTGTCGAGTCATTAAGTGCCTCCCAACTTTTTACATCAATGTCTGCCATATTATCACTTCCTTATTATATTAGAATAATTACTGATCCGTTTCTTATATCTGAATCTTTTACTGTTATGTTTATATTATAAGGTTGCCCAGTAATCTTGCTATAAATAGTAGCGTTACTGTTTACTGGGTAATGTCCTCCGGATAATTCTGAAATAGCTTTAGAAAGTATTTGTGATACTTTATACATCTGTTTTCCAATTGGAATATACACTTCGTATTTTTCCTCGATTAGAGGAACTTCAACGATAATAAATACTTTATTGTTCATCACTATCATCTCCTGTTCCTGCTTCGAGTAATTTAATTAGTGTTGGAACTCCACGTTCTACACTATATCCAAATCTATTTCCAATTTCTTCATATAACTCTTTTGTTGTCTTAGTAAGTTTGATTGCAAACTGGTTAGCAATTCCATCTCCAATCCAAAGTCCCCTATTATTAGTTACTGTATTCCTATACCAATCATCGTACTCAATTTTCTTAAATTTGTCAACGCTGTCAGCTATGATGAATGAATATTTTCCAAGGTCTTTTCCACTTTCGAATAACTTACCAAAGTCCTTCTTATAATCTGGTTGAAGTTTAGCTTGGAACTTATCAATTCCACCGATAACGACGATTGTTTGTTTTATATCTTTAATTGCAGTCTTATCAAAGTTTGCTGCTTTATATTTTTCGTTTGCTTCAGTTATTTCATCTAATAACTTCTTGAATATTGGGTTAGCATCTGTTTCGTACTCACCCTTTGATACTGCTGCTTGATCAATTATATCTTCAGAGTCTATTGCAACTACTCTTAATCCATTAATCATATTAAGTTCTTTTAATACTTCATTTAATAATGGTTTGATAATCATAATATCAAGTGAAGTAAACATCGTTGTGTAATTTCTAAAGAAATTGAACTTAGCAATATCAAGTGTTCCTTTTTCAACTCCAACTGGTACATTATCAAGACCAGTAAATTCAGATTTAACAAAGTCGAATGTAACTTTTGCTGGAAGTATAGGAACTGCTTTAGCTCTAAATGTAGTTGATTTAGCAACTTCATCACATTTAGCTCTTATTGCATCATTTGAGTTTTCACTTGTGATAGATGCAGTTTGGAATTCGTAAATTGATCCTAAGTCAACTAATCCTCTACCTACTATTTCGCTTGGTTTTGTACCACGTACATTTCCAAGGATTGATGAGTAATCGTTTTCATCATTTAATTGTAATACAAGTTTTGTCTTAAAGTTCTGAGCTAATCTATATCTGATCATGTTACTTGCACTTGTTGTGAAGATGAAGTAAATACCATACTTAGTACCTTCACGAGTAAGCTGTAAGATTTGATCTTCATATGTGTTATAGATTTCGTTGAATGCTTCATAGTTGTTTATAATTACTATGAAGTTTGGAACTGTATTACCGCTTTCCTTAATATATGTCTGATAGTCACCACTATAGTCAGCGAATAATTTCTTTCTCTTCTCTATCTCTGTTCTCAACATCTTAAATAAGTTTCTAATTTTTTCTGCATCATTTATATATAAGATATCTCCAACATGTGGTGATTTTGTGAATACTCTTAATGATTCTGTACCAAATTCTAGGATGTAGAAGTTGGCTTCTTCTGGTTTATGTCTTGTCATTACATCATAGATTAATGACTTTAACATATCTTCTTTACCACTTGTTGCTGATCCATAGATAATTGCGTTTCCATCTTTAGTTAATCTTAAGTTTAAGATTCCTTGTCTCTGGTTAAATGGATCGTCGAATTCTCCAACGATTGGATCTAGTATAAATGGTCTAGCAGCATAGTTATATTTTGTTGCTAACTTATCAAGATAGATAAGTGCAGGTATTTTTTCTAACCATAACTGTTTAACTTTAATATTTTCTTTTTCTGCTATATTAGATAGATATTTAACAATGTTTGGTAATTGTTCGCCAACACTTGCTACTTTATCTTTCTTAATTTCGTCAGATTCTTTTATTATTGCTCCTATATTATTAACGAAGTTCATTGATGTATCAATTTTCTTCTTAACTTTCTCTTGTGGGAAGTAAGGAGCTCCACACCAAGCACTTTGACCAATTCCAAAGTACTCGTTGAAACCTACTTGTAAGTAGAATCTACCAGTTTGCTTAATGTAAGCAGCATCTGGAACTTTAATCATATCGTTAGAGTCACTCTTGTCTTGAACCTTTAAGCAAACTCTGAAACGACAGTTTGACCAAATTTGGTCATTAACTACTCCTGATGGTTTCTGTGTTGCAAGTATTAGATGTACTCCTAAAGAACGTCCGATACGTGCAGCTGATATCAATTGATCCATGAATTCAGGTTGTTGAACTTTTAACTCAGCGAACTCGTCTGAAATAATAAGTAAGTGACTTATTGGTTCAGAAGCTTGACCTTCATGGTAGAACTTTTGATATTTATAGATATCAATTGTACCTTCATTTAACTTAGCTCTTACGTCATTGAATATTGCCTGACGTCTTCTTAGCTCTGATTGAATTGATACAAGTGATCTATTCATTTCTAATGTATCTAGGTTTGTGATTGTACCTGCTAGATGTGGAAGTTTAATTCCAGTATCGTCATTTTTGAATGCTCCAGCAAGACCTCCACCTTTATAGTCGATTAAGATGAATGAAACATCGTATGGATGGTAGTTAATTGAAAGTGACAATACATAAGTAATTATGAATTCAGATTTACCTGAACCTGTCATACCTGCAATTAGTCCATGTGGTCCATGCATTTTTTCATGAATGTCCATCTTAAATAACATTCCATTTGCATCGATTCCTATTGGTACTTGAAGTGTTGATGTTGGGTTGCTCATCTTCCAACGGTAAGTTGCATTTAATTGTTCAACTTTACCTACACCATACATCTCTAGGAAGTCTACCATATTAGGAAGTGCATAATTGTCTTTAGAGAACTTTATAGGGATATTTGCTACCCTTCTACAACAGTTCATAAAGTTTCCTTGAGTGTAGTTGTCGATTTGGAATTCTTTTTGTTTATCACTTATTAATTCACTCTCGAATACTGCACCTTTTCTTCCATTGATACTTAAGAATGTAGTACATTCATTTGGAAGTGTTGATAAGTTTTCATTTAAAACTATCATATTCATTCCAACGTTTTGTTTTAGACTAAGTATCTTTTGGATTGCATTAACATTCTTTGCAATCTTGAAGTTATCAGTGATAACTATGTAATATGGTGGAAGTGATTTGTAATCAGCTTTTTCTCCAAGTTCCATTCTTGGTTCTAGGATTCTTTCAAGTTGTTGTCCTAATTCCATCATTTCTTCATACTCTGATGCAAAGAATCTTATTTCTCTATCGTTACTCCATGTATGTGGAAGTATCTTAGCATATTCCCAGTCACTACTATTCTTGTTATCTACTAGGAATACTAATTTGATATCCTCATAACTATGGAAAGTTATTATCTGAAGTATTAATTGTTTTAGGTATTCTCTTGTTTCTTGTTGTCTACCAACTATACCTAAGATATATTTTTCTGTTAAAGATAAGCTTACTGGTACATCTACTAGGTCTTTAGATTTATCTGCTAAAGTTTGAAGTATACTCTTTAAGTTATCTTCATCCATTGAGAAGTGCTCTTCTGGATATTTGATATCTAGTTCAGCTGGGCAAGAACCCATACCTAATCTCATTGATAGGAAATCTGAGTGATCAACTTTTCTTTCCCATAATTGTCTATTCTTTGTAAGAATAATCTTTTCACAATCTTCTAGTGGAATATAGTTCTCTATTAAGATTTGTTTTTGTTTCTTCATTATTACGTCAATTTCAATACGTTTCTTTTCAACATATTCACCATATTTTTGTTGACGTTCTCTTTCATATTTTTCTTTTTGTTTCTTTTGATAGTTTCTAGTGATAAGTGGCCATCCGAACATACTTAGAACCATTACTCCTCCAGTAAGAAGTGCTGGCCATGCTTGTCCAAGTGTTCTTTCACCAGAACTGATATATGTAAGAGTTGATGCTAAGCTTGATAATGAAGTCATAGCACTTGTAATCATTGGTCCAACTGTCAAGATGAATGGGTTGTTATCTTCTTGTGGTTTTGAAGGAGGTGGATCAATAACTATCTCTTCTTTTTCAATTATTGTTCTGAATCTTGGGCTTCTAAAGAAGAAATCGTCTTCTTCGAATACTTCAAGTTCATTATTCTTCTCTTCGTTACCTGGTTCTATATCAACTTTTGGTTTTTGATATACAGTAAAGACGTCACTACTATATTTAACTCTACCAAATGGGTTGTTACAGATTAAACAGTCACCTACTACAATCATTCTTAATCCAGTAATGAATATAATGTCACCATGAGTAAGCATTCTCGTTCCAACTAACCTCTCATTGTTAACATATGTACCGAACTGGCTGTTTAAATCTTCAATTTGCCATATTCCGTTACTGAAAATGATTCTAGCATGTTGTTCAGAAATAGTAGGAAGGTTGTAAATAATTTTACATAGTGGGTGTTTACCTATTAGAATCTGTGCACCATTTCTAACTACTAATTGAGTAAAGTTAGGGTCATATACTGGGGCACAATATAAAAGAGCAATCTCTTCTTTTTCGATTTGCACATAGTGGAATGTATAGTCTTCTAGAACTACTTCGTCTATTATTCTATCTTCCTCTATAACTTTATTGTCTTGATTGCTTCTTAAAACCCATTTTCCTTCTTTTTCTTCTATTCCTAGAATTTTTCTTTCATTTCCATGTTTATCTACATCAGAAACCCAATAACTACCATTTATTGCAAGTGGCAAAGTTAATGAATAAATTCTGTCTTTTTTAATTAGTGATACTAACATCTTTTCACCAGCTCCCGATTTTTTTTATTCTCTTTTTTACATACTAATCCTAGTCTAAAATAATTCTATCATTTTTGTATTCTTTTATCAATTATTTTATTAAAAAAACATAAATATATTCAATATTTATGCTTTCAATCTGTCTACTCTATATTTTCCATTTTGGGTATGCATATGTCTATCTGCTGTGGCACTGTTATCCATGGCTTCTAGCTTACCATCCCAAGAGTCTATGATTAGTAAATCTTCTTCTCTAATTGTGTCCCTACTAGTTACTGATGCTTTCATACCTACTACTGTTGCGAAGTGTCTATGACCTGCTTTAGTAGTAACCATCAATACCGATGGTTTTCCTTGTACTAATTCATCATATATTAGTCCTAAAATGTACTGTTTATTTGATGAACTTGTTCCATTATCGTATGCTGTATATCCTCCAGAATAAAAATCATCCATTCCTCTGTATAGCTTAGTGTTATTGTACATTCTATTACCATATGCTTTTGCTACACCTAAGCATGAGTTACCATATTTAGCTGCGTTATCAGTTTGATTTAAATGATAGTCATTTATGAATTTTACAAAATCAGTTACTGATATGTTCTTAGTATTAATTACTTTGAATACACTACCACTATAATTTATTGTCGAGAATGTTCCATCATTTGCTATTACTTGTGATTGATTTAGTGACTGTGTTCCAGTTCCTACAGTAACAGTTTGTTGTTCTGCTTTTGACACTTCTAGACTATTAATTGCTTTAGCTGCTGCATCTATTTCCTCTTGAAGTTTTTTACACTGTTTTTCAAGTTCAAGTAGTTCTTTCTCTTTAGTTTCAACATTATTTCTCCATGTAGAATGTGCTGATGATTCACCGCCATCACTACTGTCAGAATATGATGGTTCACTACTTTTTAATGTTTTAATTTCTTCTTCAAGCTTTTCATACTCTTCATCTTTAGTCTTTAATTCAGTTGCTTTTGGGAGAATTTCTCCTAAAGCTTTTGACACTGCTTGTTGTAAAGTAGAAGATACGTCAGTCGATAGCTTATTAAGTAGTGTTGTAAGTCCTGGTATTATCGTATTTACAACTTCACTAGCTCCAATTTCTTTCCATGTAGAGCTAGATATTTTACCACTTATTCCACTTGCATTCGATTTAAGTGTTGATACATTAGATAGAATATCGCTTGCATCACTTGACATTGATCCAGCACCATTTAATTTTTCATAATACTTTTTGTAAGGATCTACAAAGAATTTCACTATGTATCATCACCCTTCATTTATACTTAAATTCTCTTTATTATTATTTACACTTTGATTTACAACTTGTTCACCTTTGTTATAGTTATCAATTGTCATTTTTAAGAACTCATTGTTCTTTTCTATACTTTCTTTAATTTCAGGAAATTTCTTAGTAATCGTTTTAAAGTTTGAGTAAAATTTTGCTTGAGCTACGCCTTTCCATGTATCATCTTCACCATTAAAAGCATCACCCATAAACTCTACTTCATCAAATAGTTCTTGTATTTTTTCTGCTTCACTTTGTAATTTTGCATAGATACTTGCAGCACCTTCTGAATTAAAAGATATATTACTTTCTGCCATCATTGTTACCCATCTCTCTCATTTTTATTCCAAAATCCATATCTGCTTCTCCATAGTAATACCCTATTCTACTTAGAGCATTTCCGATAGCATTTAATTCTATAGAAGAAGTTTTACAATTCTTTAAATATGTTCCATATACTTCTTTATAGTTATCATAATCTGGTCCTTTCCAATATGAAGCTAATTCATCTAATAAATTATTCATAGTGTCTAATCTTTTATTTAATTCATGTGATTGTTCTACGAAGTAACTTCCTATTGAACCGACATTTTGGTAATCAACTTTTAAATACATAGTGACCTCCTATATTAGTGAAGCTGCATCTCCTAATAATTCTTCCACAGTTTTGTTCTTTTCTTTTGCTTTAGCATCCATAAATATTTTGAATTCTATAACAAATTTTTCATCAAACTGTTTATTATCTACATCTTTGTTATTGTATATATTTAATAATTCTTTTTTTACTATATCTTTATATTTATCATCAGTAAACATCTCATATGTTGTAATATTATTCTTCTTTGATATCTTATCTAAATATGTTTTATATTTAAGAATACTATTAGTAGTTAGAGCTGCTGGTACTGTATTATTGGAATTAAGAATCTTTTTTAAGAATTCTTTTTGTACTTTTGATGCATCATCGTATTCTACTAAAAGTGTTCCATATGTTGAGTAGAAATTTTGTAATAACGTACATAAATATTCAGCATTTTTTGGATCAAATAAAAGCTCTGCTAATGTTAAGTTATTACTTTTAACTATACTAATAAAATTAAGTATTGATGATAATGTAGTATCATCTATACTTGGTATCTTATCATCCATCTTTTGTGGGTCAACTTGCGTTCCATCTGGTGGTGTTGGCGTATCATATGGATTTCCATCAACATTATTACCACCCTGTCCTGAATATGGGCTGTAATAGCTTTGATAATTGTCTGCAATATTTCCCATTGCATTTTCAAGATTAGTATATTCATCTACGTGACTATTAAGTTCTTTTGCAAGAACCTCGTATGTAGTTATTATATTCTTAGCCTCATCTTGAAGAGATTTTAAACAATTTTCAAAAAGTCCTGCTTCAGTAAGTGCGGTAAATCCTGAGCTTAGTTTTGAACTAATATTTTCTATTTGTCCTTTATCGCTCGTAACATTTGCTACGATTGTTGCAAGAACATTTGAGTCGACAGTCATGCTTCCATTCATAACTTTCACCACCTTTTATGCTTTTATAGTATAAACTTGATATCCTGAATAATCTTTTCCACATGCTTTTCCAGTAACCATGAATCTTGATCCATTCTTACCTACTCTCTTTACGTTTCCATCGTAACTATCAAGTATTATTAGATCGTCTTCTGTTAACTGGTTAGCACTCTTTACATTGCTATTATATCCTAAAACAGTAACGTAATGTCTACTCGTTCCTTTTTTATTACCATTAACCTGTAATACTACTGGTCTACCACTATTAATTTCGTTATACACTTTAGCAAGTACTGCTTGTTTACTATCATTTGTATAACCTTTAAATTGTCCTGCATGTTGATATTTATATCCTGACTCTGCATTATCTTTAGTATTACCTGAATAAATATCATATGCATGAACATATGCAAATCCTAAACAGTGGTCACCATATCTTGAGTAATTTGTAGTTTCATATATACCACGGCTCTTTGTATGCTTAGTATACTGACCTACACTGATCTTACCATTCGGAACAATATATGTAATACCATCTTTAGTCCATGTAGATGTATTAACTCCTGCTTGTACAAGAGTACTATTATCAGGAACAACATCTGTAGTGACTACAGTTGGTTCTTTTACTTTTTCTATCTCTATTGCATTAATTCCATTTGCTAGAGCCTTAGCGGCATCTTGAAGAGTTTTACATTCTTCTTCTAATTTTTTAAGCTCATTTTCTTTAGTACTTACATTATTTCTCCATGAAGAATGTGCTGATGACTCGTAACCATTCTCATCAGCATAAGTTGGTTCACTTCTTTTTAAACTTTCTAGTTCTTCTTTTTTCTTTTCATATTCTTCATCTTTTGTCTTTAACTCTTTTACTTTTTCAAGTAATGTTTGAGCATCATTTACTGCCTTTTGTAAATGAGTAGATATATCTGTATTAATTGATGTAAGCACTTCTTTTATATTAGGAAAATTAGTAGCAGTTATTTCTGTACTACCTAATTCTTTCCATGTCGAAGATGAAACGAATGAAGATAAAGTTGATATGTTGTTTACTAACAAAGTACTATTATCAATCAATAATTGTAATTTTTCTTTCATTCCACCAGAATTATTTAGGCTTTCATAATATTTTGTATATGGATCTATAAAAAATGTAGCCATATCATCACCTTCATTCTTTATCTATTTTGCTGTCTATTGTATTATCTGCATCTACATAACTATCAAGTGAATTATTAATAAAACTTATATTTTCATCTAGTTTTTCATTTATAGTAGGAAATTTCTTTGCTATAGATTTATAGCTATTATAGAAGCTCTCTTGTCCTTTACCCATCCAAGTCTCATCTGTACCATCTAGGCCTTCTCCCATCATTTCTATGTCATCTAGGAGTTCTCTGATTTCATTGCTCTTAGCTTCTATCTTTTCTTTGATTTTCTCAATTTCTTCTTTTTTAAATACTATATTACTCATACTAGTTCATCCTTTTCAACTTTGTACTAAAGTCATTATCTAATTCACTATAAATGTTTGCTATCTTTTTAAGAGCATTTCCAAATGCATTGAATTCAATAGAAGTATTTGTAATATTTTGTAAATTACTAACTGCATTATTTTTATATACATCATAGTCATCACCTTGCCAGTAATTACCTAATTCATTTGTATATTCAATTAATTCTTTTACTTTTGTTTCAAGTTCATCTGACTCAACTGTAAAGAAATCACCAACTGCATTTAAGTTTTCATATTCTGATTTTAACTTCATAATAATCACCTATACCAATAGTAATGGGTTGGAAAGCATTTCTTCTACTTTGTATCCACCATTACGTGCCTTTGTATCAACCATAGTTTTAAAGTTAGTAATTAAAGTAGTATCTAATTGAACATTTAAATCTGCTGTTGATCCAGAATAAAGATTGGCAAGGTATGTTGATATTGTCTGTGTATATTTAACATCTGTTAACAACGTATATATATCAGTATTATATTTAGTAGCAATTGATTGTAAGAATACCTTATATCCAATTAAACTATTTTCTTTTAAATCTGCAGTTAACTCTAAATCAGTATTTAATATCTTCTTTAACAATTCTTTTTTGATTAATGTTTCATCACTTATACTTATATCTTGTAACATTTGATCTTTATAGAACTTTTTAAGAAGATTAGCTAGTTCAGTATTATATTCTTCATTCATTAATAATTCGTTTATTGTTAGATCATCTTTTTTATTACTATTTATAAAATTAATAAGTGATATAAGTGTCTTGTTGTCTATATCTTTAATAACATCATCTAATTGCTTACTCTCTATTTCTACATATAATTCTCCAGAGTCTTCTATTTCAGTACGAGATCTTCCTCCACCTCCACCGCCTCCAGTGTAAGAGTAATATGACATATAGTCATTTGCTACTTGTGATACATTATCCTCAACTGCAACATATTCACTTAAATGATTTGATACTTCGCTCGAAATTGATGAGTATGCACTACTTATCTTTTCTAACTTCTCAGTCATTTCTTTCAATTGTTTTTCAAAAAGTCCAGCATTAGTTATTCCAACAAAATCTTGGCTTAATGAACTCTTCATGTTAGCAAGTGATTGGTTATCACTATTTAATTTTGATACCACTTCTTCAAGTACACTTGAATCAATAGATATATTCGCCATATCCGATTCACCACCTATTATTTTAATTATATCAATAAAATAACTCTTTTTGAAGACAAAAAAAGAAAGTTCATAAGAACTTTCTATCTTTTTTCTACATCTATTCTAGACTTTATACCATTTAGATCTATTTCTTCAGTACTTAATTTCTTTTTATTTACTTCAACTGATAGTGTTTCACTCTTTAATATATCCATAAATTTACTTATAACTTTTCCTAGTTCTTCACTATCATAATATAAGTTAATTCTATCAGTTATATCGAAATCTTTTGCTTTTCTTAATTGTTGTACTTTACTTATTAATTCTCTTACGATACCTTCGTTAATTAAGTCTTCTGTTAGATTAGTATTTAATACTATAAAGTTGTTGTTCATATAGGCAGCATCGAATCCTTCTTTAGCATTTATTCTTATGTCTACCATATCTTTAGTGATTTCTTTTTCTTCACCTGCAACTGTCATCTTTATAGTTTTTTCACTATCTAGAGCTGCTATCTCATCGTTAGATAATTCTAATAATTTAGATTGGAATTCTTTTATAGCAGGTCCAAATACTTTACCTACTTCTTTGAAGTTTGGTTTAACTTCAAAAGTCATATATTTAGATAAGTCTTTAGTAAATACTATTTCTTTAACATTTAATTCTTCTTTGATTAAATCAGTTAAATCACTTATTATCTTTTCATTCTTTCCATCTATTATTGCTTCACTAAGTGGTTGTCTTACTTTTATCTTAACTTCTTCTCTAGCATTTCTTCCAAGAGATATTAAGTCACGAACTAAGTCCATTCTAGTTTCTATCTTTTCATTTATTAGTTTCTTATCATAGTTAGGATAATCTTCTAAGTGAACTGATTCTTTGTTTGTTAATCCTCTATAGATTTCTTCACTTATAAATGGTGTAACAGGTGCGATTAACTTAGTTAGACCAAGTAATACTTCATAAGTAGTAAGATATACACTCTTCTTAGAATCATTTAATTCAGATCCCCAGAATCTATCTCTGTTTCTTCTTATGTACCAGTTAGATAAATCATCACTTACGAATGAAGAGATTGATTTAACTACTTTATTAAGATCATATTCATCGAATGCTTCTCTAACAGTTTTAACTAATTTGTTATATTTAGAAAGCATCCATTTATCTATTTCTTCTCTGTTCTTGTAATCAACTTTGAAGTTCTTAGAACAATCTTCTACTGTAACTCCATCGATATTAGCATACATTGCAAAGAATGAATATGTATTCTTAAGTGGGTTAAAGAACTTAGAATAAACTTCTTTCATTCCATCATCATCGAATTTAAGTGGAGTCCATACTGGTGATACGTAAGGTAAATAGAATCTTACCGTATCTGCTCCGAACTCTTCTATTCTTGAGAATGGTTCAACTGCATTACCTTTAGATTTGTGCATCTTTTGACCATATTTATCTAGTATTAATTCGTTAACTAATACGTTCTTATATGGGCTCTTTCCTGTTACGAATACACTTATTTGAAGTAGACTATAGAACCATCCACGAGTTTGGTCTATTCCTTCACAGATTAAGTCTGCTGGGAATTGTTCTTTCCATGTTTCCATATTCTCAAATGGATAATGATATTGTGCAAAAGGCATTGCACCACTATCGAACCAGCAGTCGATAACTTCTGGAGTTCTTGTCATTTTCTTTCCACATTTTGGACATTTAATATGAATATCATCTACATATGGTCTATGTAAGTCTATAGTTTTTTCATCTACTTTTTCTATAGCTCTTTCACATAGTTCTTTTCTTGAACCAAGCATTTCCATATGACCGCATTCACATTTCCATAATGGAAGTGGTGTTCCCCAGTATCTATTTCTAGATATTGCCCAGTCATTCATATTTTCAAGCCAGTTTCCAAAACGTTTTTCTCCAACGTAACTTGGGAACCAGTTAATAGTCTTATTAGCTTTTATAGTCTTATCTTGATACTTAGTAACTGCTAAATAATAACTTGGTCTTGAATAGTAAACTAGTGGTGAATGACATCTCCAACAATGTGGATAATCATGTTTCATCTTTTGTGATTTAAATAGTTTATCATTTTCTTTTAGATACTTAACTACTTCTAAATCAGCATCAAATATTAACATTCCCTTCCATGGCCCTTCTGTATAATGACCATCTTCTCCTACTGGATTTAGGAATGGTAAATCATATTTTCTAGCTACTTTGTTATCGTCTTCACCAAAAGCAGGTGCTATATGAACTATACCAGTACCATCTGTCATAGTAACATATTCATCACATGTAACAAAGAAAGCTTTTTTATCTACTTTTAACTCAGGTATTAATTGTTCGTATTCAGCGTACTCTAAATCTTTTCCTTTATAAGTTTCAAGTACTTTGTAATCATCACCTAAAGTAGCATTTGCTAGAGCTTCTGCTAATATAAACTTGTATCCTTTAGATTCAACTTTAACATATTTTTCTTTAGGGTTAACGCATAATCCAACGTTAGATATTAAAGTCCATGGAGTTGTTGTCCATACTAAGAAGTAAGCGTCTTCATCTTTCTTCTTGAATGGTACTATTACTGTATTTGCAGTAACTTCTTCATAACCTTGTGCTACTTCGTGTGATGCTAATGCAGTTCCACATCTAGGACACCAAGGAACAATCTTTACTCCTTCGTAGAATAATCCTTCATCGAAGAATTTCTTTAATATCCACCACTCTGTTTCTATATAGTCATTCTTATAAGTAATATAAGCATCATCTAGTTCAAAGAATTGTCCCATTTCTTCAGTTAGATTTCTAAATGATTGTTCATTTTTCCAAACTGATTCTCTACATTTTTCATTGAACTCTTTGATACCATATTTCTCTATGTCATCTTTTCCTTCGAATCCAAGTTCTTTTTCTACTTGAACTTCTACTGGTAGACCATGAGTATCCCATCCGATCTTTCTTACTACGTTCTTTCCATTCATTGATTCATACTTACAGAAAGTGTCTTTTAAGAATTTAGATAACATGTGGTGAATTCCTGGATTACCATTTGCAGTAGCAGGTCCATCGAAGAATACAAACTTATCAGCATCTTTTCTTAATTCTTGTTGTTTATAGTAAATATTTTGTACTCCACCCCAACTCTTAAGGATTTCTTTTTCTGTTACACTAGGTTTTTCTTTACTTAACTCTTTAAATTTAGTCATATTAATACCCTCCTATTTCTTATTAACTTTATAATCTATCTTTTTTACTTTTGGCTTCTCTTCTTCAGGAACATATTCTTCTATTTTTATTTCTTTTGCATAACTATAATCTTCTTCTTTATCAATTTCATTTTTCTCTAATAGACTAATAGCATACGCAAGTGTCATCTTGCTATGGTCTTTTGAACCAATTACTCCAATATGTTTTTTTTTATTGTCCATAAAAAACTCCTAAAAAAAACACGTGTATACTCTAAAGGACGAATATACCGTGTTACCACCTTATTTCATAGACTAATCTATGCACTCAAAACTATAACGCGTTACCGTTTTTATCTTATCCATAAAACGCATCAAGAAGTGATTTGAATAAACTTTTACTTACTCTAATTTCACCACACATAGAGCTCTCTAATAGATATTATTTATTCCGTCTTCCTCATTTGCTTTCACGATAAGAATGATTATATATCAAATAATTAGAAAATTCAATATATATTTAATTATTCAGCGTTTATTTCTAATAAATGATAGCTTATTCCATCTTTAACAAATTTAAATCTATATTTTGGATAGTTTACTTTAGAATTATCAGTTACTATAGATGATCCTTCATCTACTCCTACGTGTCCTGTTTCTACTTTTTCCCCATCCTTTTCTTCAAAAGTAATATAATGAGCTTCTTCGACTATTTCTATGTAATTATCTTTAGAAACTCCTCCTAGTAGTTTTGTTGACATATATGGATTGTTTGGTTTTACACCAGAACACTCCTTTGTCTTAACTATGTATTCTTTTTTTGCTTCATCGTATTTAATCTCTAATGTTTTATCCTTGTTTGTGAAAGATATTGGAGTATAATTAACTCCTCCAAACAATTCTTGCATTTTTGTATTTACATTAACTTCTGGAACTTTTACTTCATTTTCACATGCTACTAAGAAGTTATTTTTTGTAAGATTAACTATGCTTAAAAATAGATAGAATTCATTTGTAAATGGTTCTCCTTTATAGTATATATTCTTGAATTCACTACCAAAGTTTTCTTGAACTAAGTTATAACTATACATTTTATAGATTGCTTCATAGTTATAATTATTGTCAAACTCACTTTTGTCATCTACTTTATTTTTCTTATCTTTTTCTGCTTCTTCATCATAAATATTTACTTCATCATACCCTTTTGGTTCGCTGTTAACAAAAAGCATTTTAGTAACATTCATAATTACAAGGAAAACAAATAGAATTAATACTGCTCTTCCAAGCCCTTTCATAGCCTCTTTCATAACTACTAACTCCTTTACTTATTATTATCTATCTACATCTAATTTCTCTACTGCACTTTTAATACTTGCTTCATTAAATGGTTTTTCTACTATTACACCTACTCTATATCCTTTAACTTTTTCTAAAACTGTATGTGAATCGTTACCTGTAACTATTGCTACATTAACGTCGTTAATATTATTAACTTTCATAAAGTTTAGTACTTCATAACCATTTACTGTTGGTAAGTTAAGGTCAAGTAACATTACTTTAAGATTTAAGCTCTTATCAGATAATTTAGCTATTGCTTCATCTCCATCTTTAGCTATTTCAATATTATATGCATCATCAAAAATACCTTTTAGGTAATTAGATATAACATTTGAATCATCTACTACTAAGATAGATTTATCCTTCTTAGATCTTGGAGCTTCTGCTACTTCATGTTTAGGAGCATCTACTCCTAAATATTCATTAACGATATTTGCTACTCTGTAAGCTTCTTCAATTAATTCATTGTAATGCTCTGAAACATATTCAATATCATTAGCTTTACTTTTCATTTCATGATCATATGCAAGATCTCCTAGTTTTTCAAAACCAAAATATCTAGCATCACTCTTTAGTGAATGAACATGTATAGCATAATTTTTCATATCACTACTTGCTTTATATTCTTCAATAAGTTTTAATTTCTTATCTAGTTCTGCTTGGAAATCCTTAATTGTATCATTATAAGTATCCATGTCTCCAAATAATTCTAGACTCTTTTGTATATTTACTCCGTAATCTGTAAGTAATTTAAGATCGTACATATCATTCACTCCTTATTTAAATAATTTAACCAACTCTTTATAGTCGTTAAACGAATTATCTATTATATATTTTTTAGTAACTTTATTTTCTTTCAGTTTGTATGATGGTTTCTTTTTTACCTCTTCATAAAACCATTTATTTTCTTTGCCTGTTATCTCTGCTACTATATATTTATTCTTCTCTTTAATAATATCATATTTGTCAACATTTAATACTTTTATTCCTATGTTTCTATCAATATTATCTATTAAATTATCTATTTTATCGTTATCAAATTTTTCTATTCTCTTATATTTTACATCTGTATCATAGAAGTCAGGTTCTCTTTGATTAGATAACAATATTATTTTTTTATCTTTGTTTATTATTATAAATTCTTCATAATTGAGTACATTCGAATATACGTTATTGATTGATAACAGTATTGATATTGCAAATGATGTGATAATTGCTCTTATTAATTCAGTACTACTACCTATCCAAAAGTATAGTATTAAGAAAAGTACAATAAATATAGCTATTGCTATTAAAATGTTTTTTAACCATTTTACTTTTTGATACCATTTCTTTTTAGGTCTTCTATAAATAGTCATATCATCACCACTCTTATCATCATCCATATTATTATTTTATCACAATATTCTTATTTTTATTATTTTTTTCTTACATGAAAAAGATTTTTTTGGTATAATTCATTTTAGTGCATGGGAATATTATAAACAGTAAGAAGGTAATAAAGTGGCAAGCGAAACATACTTAGACAAGAAAATTGAAGTAATGAATTTAGATAAAAAACTTAGTGATAAGTTAAAAGAGAATAATATTGTAAATGTAAGGGATCTTTGGGTAAAAAAGAGAAAAGATTTAAAAACGATGAAATTAAGTGACGTAGAAATTAATAAAGTTATAGTACAACTACAACTAAATGGATACGATTTAAATAAGAAAAAATATTAAAAATTAAAACAGGAATAATCCTGTTTTTTTTATATAAATTTATTTAGTTTTTCTTTTATTTGATCCTTAGTAAATGGTTTTGAAATATAATCGTTGAACCCTGCTTTTATGTATCTTTCTCTAGAACCTTGTACAGCATCTGCAGTAAGTGCAATTACTGGTGTTTTAAACTCAGGATTTTTCATCAATTCTTGAAGTGTTTGTTCTCCACTTAATCCTGGCATCATTATATCCATAAGAATAACGTCATATTTATTACCAGCTTTTATCTTTTCAATACAATCTTTACCACTAGTAGTATCATCAATGTCTAACTCTAAGCTAGATAATGCTCTTTTGGCTACTTTTATATTTAGAGCATTGTCATCTACTACTAGGATTCTCTTATTACTAAATGTATTTTTTACTTCCTGATGAAGTATTGGTGCAAGAACTTGATTTTCTTCTGAGGTTCTGTGAGCTCTATTGATTACTATTGTTTCGAATTTAGCTCCTTCAGTCATTCTACTTATCTTTTGAGGTATCTTAGCTACGAATAGTGATCCTTGTCCATAAGTAGATTGAACATTAATTGTTCCACCCATCATTTCAATTAGTTT
>JAEEGL011652569.1_pt1 | contig 22675 bp, 12 predicted proteins | sample 9134231 | NCBI WGS metagenome assembly JAEEGL01 (sample SAMN16246548, study PRJNA631951) | gut metagenome | biome: gut microbiome; feature: rumen; material: fiber-attached | host: Bos | place: Iran: Karaj | collected 2018-10 | reverse complement strand
TGAGGTTAAAAGTTTTGTTACGTTCTTGTTTGATTTAATCATTTCTCTTTCCTTTTTTCTTTAAGCCTATAAATAAAGCTGCCAATGCAGCAGCAAGTGCTGCAAAGCCGATATATATTTTTTTATTTGATTTCTTTGGAGGTTGTTGGGTTTCGACTGTTGGTGATTGTGGCCCTTCAACTGAAGAGATTGGTATTTGTGGCCCTTCGACAGGCTCAGGGACCACGGTTTTAACATCAGTGTTCACGGTTGTTTCAGCTTCACCATAAGTATTCACGGTTGATGCACCTGTTGAACTTTGTGGGCCCTGAGCTTGTCGAAGGGCTGCTTCTGATTTAGTGTCACTTACAGCGTCTGTTGTCTTTTCTAATTCTTTAAGACCTTCTACGAGTTCCGGAACCCAGGTTTCTTTTTCTTTTGCTTTTGATTTGCTTGTGTTACCACCAATAACACCATTAACTTCTTTTTTTGTAGGTAAATCAATTTCAGGTAAATCCGGTAAATCAATTTTGGCTACTGCAGGGGCAGCGGCTACCAGTTCTTCAAAGGCTTCCTGAGTTAATGTAAATGCGGCTAATGTAGCTTCGGCTTCTGCTTTTTCTGCTGCGGCAATGGCGGCTGGGGTGGCAGCTTGCCCTTCGACAGGCTCAGGGACCGCGCTTGTGCCATCAGGGAGAACAGTTCTACCATCTGGGAGGACGGTTCCTGTTCCAGTACCTGTTCCAGGCTCTCTTACCGGAACATCAGTCATGATTGAAGTTACATATGTTGTATCTATAAGCTTATCTTCTTTTACAGAAAGAGAGAAAGAAGAAGCATCAAAGTCTTCTAAGGTTTCGCCGTTTTCGATGATTGAATCTTCGGCGAGCATTGCAAGGTCCTGTGCAGAAAGAATGTTGAAATCAAGCTGTGAGGCAATTCCTTTGTATTCTTCCTCTTCAACTTCATTGTTGTTTCCATTGTTTCCGTTACCGTTTCCGTTATTTCCATCTGCGGCACCGGCATTGCTCTGCTCTTCTTCGTCGCGTCGTTCTTCCTGAACATTTACAGGAGCAATTGCAACTGGAGTATTAATATTTTCAATTCCTGAAGAACTATCTACAGGCTCACTTGTCTGAAGTACAACTGCACTTGTCTGTGGAACAATTGAAGGATTTGAAACTCCTGGAGAAACAGGACCAATAACTCCGTTTCTTAAATTATAATCTGTACTCTGAAGCCATACTGTATTTTCGAGTCGGTCGGCAAGGCTAAAGCTTCGTCCACCAGTAGACTCAAAAGCACCAAGGTATGAATATTGTCTGGCAAGAGTTCTGTCGTTTTTATAAACAGTTCCATACCATCTGTCACATTCATTGTAATCGCCTGTTTCATAAGCACAGCGTGCAAGACCAAGCATTGCAAGATTATTATTTTTGTCGACAGTAAGAACCTGCTTATACCAGGCAGCGGCCTTTGTATAATCCTTTTGTGAATAATAAAGGTTTGCAGTATTCAAAACTGCAGGAAGATATTTTGTAATTCTTGCAATACGGAACTGCTCTTCAGCCTGTTCAAAAAGTCCGTAGCGTGCGTAAAGAATACCAAAATCATTATAGTTCTGAGCGGTAGGAGCTTTAACAAGAAGATTTTCAAAGCTTGCAATCTGAGGTGTAATCTGATTAAGAACAAACTCATCAACCATACCAGAGAAGCTTCTTGCAACAAGAGTTTCTTCAGGCAGTGTGAATTTTGCAGCGGCACCAGGAACACTTACAGGCTTATAGATTTTCCATGAATCTTCCATTGGGTAGAGCATTGCATCACCTGAGCGGTTTGCAGTATTCCATTCCCAGGCACCTTTATGCCATGCCTTATTAAAGCCTTCATCGCTGAGTGTAATTTCGAGCGGAACCCAAACTCTGTTTCCGTCTACAATAAAATTATCAAGAGAATCAAAATAATCCTTAGCCTGTGCAAGTGAAAGACCTGAATCAAAGGCCATAAAAATATGCCCCGGAATTGTAATGAATGCTGTTTTAATTCCAATTGATTCAAACAACGAACAGGTAAGAATAGAAAGGTCGTCACAGTCACCACCACGATACATCAGTGTCTGATATGGGAACTGAAGGAAGTCGATGGAAGCTGTACCAACATTATCTTCGAAGGCAGAGGTAGGGTCTTTTACATAGTTTATACCAAACTGATCAAGAGCCTGGAAAACTGCCATTGCATACTGAATATTCTGAGGAACACCACTACGGATATCATCTCGAACTGCTGAAGTTACATACTTTGCAAACCACATAGCAGCAGGGTCTTTTGAAGAAACGAACGCAGACGCACAGCGGTCATCTTCCCAAGACATGTTGTTTCGTCCGTAAACCGGAACAATCATAGGGAAGGTTTCTGTACGCTTAGAACCAAGATATTTATATTCAACAATGATGTTTGCAAGTGTATCGCTCTTTTCGTTGAGGTTGAGCATGTTTTCATTGAAGAAGGCCTTGAGGTCAACTGTAAGCTTTTCGCCTTTTTTAAGCGACTGAACTTTTGCACAATCGCGTGGCTGACCCATGTACTGCTGCTGATAAAAATATACAGTTACATCTGTAATAGTTGAATCTTCTTCGTTGCAAACTTCAATCGAACCAAAAGAGTTGTCGTTATACCATGAATAGAATACAGGGAAAACAGGCTTGAGTGTCTGTCCGTCTACGCTGATATTATTTCTGTTTAAAAAAGCTCTTGTAATATTAAATGTAATTCCAGGATTTGCATCTACTGTTGTAATGAACTTGGAATTTTTATATGCATAATGCTGTGCACCACCGCTGGCATAAACAGAAATTGCAGGGCCGATTTTATATGAAACAGAAATTGAACCGCCTACATTAAAGCCATTAAGAGATGCTGAAGACTTTGATGAACCTTTACCTTTTGAATAGTTTGCATAGTAGTAACCTACACCCGCATCAAAGTTCACTCCAAGTCTGTCTGTAACTGGAAGATAGTAGCCGGCACCAACAGTTCCATCCATAACCGAAAGGTCACCAATATTTCGATCTGTATCAAATGTGAACTGCTTGTAATCACCCTGAACAAATATTCCAAAATAATCAGTTGGTTTATATGTTAATCTTAAGCCACCGCCAAAACCAGTGCTAAGAGAATCATCAAATTTTACAACCGGAAAAGAAAAATGAGGAAATAAACTTACAAGGAATTCCCCGCCTTCTGCAGCAACAGGAGCCGCACAAAGGATTGCAGCAGCCGCACCTGCAACTGCTTTCTTAGAGAACTTTTTTGATTTTCTAACTTTTTTAGACTGCTTGCCCGACATTAAACTCTACTACCTCGTTACTCTTCTTCAAGCTCACTCTGAATACGGTTAAGGTTAGCCTTTGCCGTTGCATTTTCTGGATCAAGCTCCAGAACCTTTTTATACCATACAAGCGCTTCCTGATAATTTTTCTGAAGCGATGCAATGTTTCCTAAGTTGTTCATAGCAGGAATAGAGCCCATCTTTGCGGCCAGCTGATAAACTGGAACAGCACTTGAGTACATACCTGCTCTTACGTAAAGCATACCAAGCTGATTATAAAGAGTAACAGAAGCGCCCTCTTCTACAATCTTTCTCTGGATTTCTGCAATCTGAGGTCCAAACTCTGCTGTAATATAGCGGACAAGGTCTGTTTCTACGGCATCCGAAACTGTTTTTTCTGAAGCCTCAAGTGCAACGTTTTCACTACTTGTAAAGCCTGCAGGTGGATACATTGTCCAGGCATCGGCAATATCAACAAAGTAGTAATCTTCTTCTGTTTCTGTTGCATAGTTGATTTCTTCTACAGCCTTGTACCAACTGTTTATAAAGCCTTCACTAAGAGACTTCATAGAAAGTGGAATCCATACATTTTCTTCATCAAGCACAACATAGCGGTCATCACTATTGAAGAAGTTTCCTGCACGATCTGCTTTGATTTCTGAATTGAAAATAACAATAAAGTCATCGGCTGTTGCAATGAAAGAAGAATTAATACCAACAGACTGAAGCAGCGACATGAACAGAACTCCAAGATCATCCTTGTCGCCAGACTTATAAAGCATTGTCTGATATGGATACTGAATATAATCAAGAATTGAAGGATCAAGGTGATAAGAATCATATGGTGTAGAAGGATCTGAATCAAGCTGAATACCAGCAAGGCGCATACCTTCAAATACATACATAGCAAACTGCATGTTTCGGTTAAGACCTGTACGAAGATAACGGCGAGAAACACCTACAAGATATTTAGAGAACTCAAGAACTTCCTGAGAAGATGTTGAAACATAACTTGCAAGAACAGCAGGGTCTGCCCAACGCATCTGGTTACGGTTATAAACAGGAATAATAATCTGTGAAACAGAAGTTCTCTTCTGGCCAAGAAGGTCGTATTCAATAACAACTTCGGCAGGAATCTGACCGTTTTCTGTAAAGTTCAAAATTGCTTCAGAGAAGTCGGCAACAAGCGGAACACTCTGAGTTGCATGCTTTGGAAGAGTTGAAATTACACCACATTCAATTTCTGATGCAGTATAACCATTTGAACGAAGAGAAACACGAACGTTTCTGATTTCGGCAGTTTCGTCGTTTGAAACATAAACTGTACCAAAGCTTTCTTCCTTGTAGATTGTGTACAGCAATGGGAATACGTTGTCATCATATTCTGCAGTAGCACTTACACTACCTGAAGATTTTTTAGTATCAAAACGATATGTTAATCCAATGCCTACAGAAAGTCCCTGCATCAAAGGATTTTTAAACCATGTGTCATACTGAAAATCAATCCATGAACCGGTAAGGCCTACAGAGAACGAAGGATTAATTCTGAATGCAGCAATTGCTTCTGCCTTGTACCATGGCTGATAGTGAAGAGCATCACCCGAAATTGCAATACTTGCACCTGCAGAAAGAGCACCTCTTAATTCGAGTCTCGAGAACGGATAATAAGTTCCGCCAGCCTTTACTCCGAATGGAACAAAGAATACGTTCTTTGCCTGTGTGTCCTTGAATTTTTCTGAAGACTGTTTTGGTACTGCATAAAATCCAGCAGTTGTTCCAACATTCAAATAATTGAATAATGTAACGCCCGTATCGAGCATTCCACCATAACCAACTGATTCATATTTCTGATTTCCGTCTGTTAAAAACGGAAAAACTAAATCTGGTGTTAAAGAGAAAATGAGTTCTATTGCCGAAGCAGGTAGACACAATGATAGTAAAATGATTGAAGTAACAAATAATTTTTTAACTTTTTTCATAATAAATTATTATTCTCACCGTTATATGGTAAATATCGGCAAATTCCCCTATTTGTCGTATAAAAACCACAATCTTTTCTATTATAGTGGAAAATTAGATTTTATGCAATTGTTTTAACAGTTATTGCGAGGAGCGGGGTCCCTGAGCCTATCGAAGGCTCGTGGGGCCGTTAGTTTCTACATCTGTTCAGCGCTTCGTTAATATTCTCAAAAATATTTTCGCGGCCAAGCTTATCGGCCATGCCTGTTTTTTCGAGCAGAAGATACGGCTGTGTATGGATTCCGCTTATAACAATTGTGATTCCTTTGCGGTCACAAGCGGCCTTACACTGTTCAAGCGCACGGATTCCACCTGCATCAAGATAAATAGTGTTTCTCATGCGAAGAACAAGGTATTTACAGTCTGTTCTGGCGCGTTCGGTTGCTAATTCAAACTTGCGGACTGTACCAAAGAAGAGCGGACCTTCAATTTCGTAAACAAATGTCTGTGGCGGAATATCAAGATTTTCAGCAGGCTGATCTTTTTTAATACCACCAGTGATAATTTCGCGTTCATTCTGCACTTCGGATAGATCAATCATCTTCTTAATGAAGAAGAAGGCTGCAAAACCAAGACCAACTTCAATTGCAACTGTAAGATCTACGAAAACTGTGATGAGGAAAGTCACTGCAAATACTGTAATATCTGATTTTTGCCCCTTAAGAAGCGAGCGGATAGATGGGAAACCGGCCATATTCCATGCAACATTGATTAAAACTGCTGCAAGTGCTGCCATTGGGATATATGCGGCGTATTTTCCTGCAAAAAGAAGGATAAGAAGCAGTGTAATTGCGTGAATTATGCCTGCAATTGGTGTTTTTCCGCCGTTTTTGATGTTTGTAGCGGTACGTGCAATGGCGCCAGTAGCCGGAATTCCACCAAAAAGCGGACTTGCGATGTTAGCAACACCCTGAGCGATGAGTTCTGTGTTTGAATCGTGCTTTGTACCAATCATACCGTCGGCAACTACTGCACTCAAAAGTGACTCAATTGCGGCCAAAACTGCAATAGAAATAGAGGTTGGGAACAGCGTTGTGATTGTTTTTAAGCTCAAACTTTGAAGCTGAGGTTTTGGAAGTGTATTTGGAATAACAAAATGAGGGCTTCCGTTGGCAAAAGTTCCGATTGTGTCTGTGCGGAGGCCTGCAGTTTTTTCCAGAATAATGCTTACAACTGTTGCAGCAATGATAACTACAAAGCTTCCAGGGATTTTTTTAATGAATTTTGACCAGATAAAGATAAATGCAAGGCAAACTGCGGCCATAATTGTTGAATACCAGTTTACTGTTGCTGCTGATTTTATATAAACAATGATTTTTGGAAGGAAATCACCTGGCATTTTTGAGTATTCTTCGCCAAGGATTGTCATTGGAGTTGTAAAATCAGGGCGAAGTCCAAAGAAATCACCAAGCTGACCGGCTGCAATAGTTACTGCAATACCTGCGGTAAAGCCTGTTACGATTGTGTATGGGATAAACTTTACAAGACCGCCCATCTTAAAGGCGCCAAGAAGGATAAGGATAATTCCTGCCATCATTGTTGCTGTAGCAAGACCACCAAGTCCGTACTGTGCAACAACGCCATAAACAATTACTGCAAAAGCACCGGTTGGACCACCAATCTGAACGCGGCTGCCACCAAGTGCCGAAATACAAAATCCAGCAATGATTGCTGTAAAAAGTCCCGCTGCAGGATTTACTCCCGAAGCAATAGCAAAAGCAATAGCCAGTGGAAGAGCAACAATTCCAACAATCACACCGGCGATGAGGTCGCTTACAAATGTCTTTGAATTATAAGATTTTAGCGAATTAATAAGTTCTGGTTTAAACATAGTGGTGTGATTATAGCGAGTTTTGGGTTCTTTGTCATTGCGAGCGTAGCGTGGCAATCCACTTAGTAGAATGCCTGTATGTTGTGGATTGCCACGTCGCTACGCTCCTCGCAATGACGCATTTTTCATGTTATAATACCTACATGAATAACACTCTTTCTGTTGCCCCTGGGCAACTTCAAAGTATTTTAAAAAAATACCTTCCAGATGAAAATGTTCTTTTTGTTTTTTCTACTGATGTTGTGATGAACTCGTGGGTTGACTGGTGCGTTTGTCATGAAGAGGAATCTGGAGTGTCGGCAGTTCCTTTGGAAAGGTTTGTTTCGTGGGATAAGTTTAAGGGCAAGTATGCTTCGGCTAACCAGAATGACAAGAACGTTATTCCTTCACTTTTGCGAAAGATTTTTGTAAGCAATTTAATCAGACGGAATGCACAGGAAAAGTTTTTTAAGAAAATAATAAATCCCGAATATGCAGATTCTGCAGAATCATTTACCGACTGGATTTCTAAAATCCTTCCTTCGCTTAAGCTGTGGCACGACCTTAAAGAAAAAATGGCTGCGGCTGAAACTGGTGATGGTACGGCCGGCGACTTTGATGAAGAGGATTCTGATTTTGAAACGTTGTACAAGGAGTATTCAACTTTCCTTGAAGCAAACAACTTTTTTGAACCGGCATGGACTGTCCCTGATTTTTCTGCAAACAAAAAAAAGGTACTCATAATTTATCCTGAAACTCTTGAAGACTTTGCAGATTACATTGAGGTTTTTAATGAGTGCAAGGATATTACTCTTGTTACAATGCCTGATGAAGAACCTCCCCACCCTGCATGCATAAAATATAATGATTCACGTTCAGAGCTTCGCATGACTATTCTTGCAATAAGAAAGCTTGTTGAAGATGGAAAGGCAAATTGGACAGACATTACTTTGAATGTTCCAGATCTTGAAACATACCGACCTTATCTTGAACGCGAGCTTAAAACATACTGCGTGCCTTTTGTAATCCGCGCAGGGTTCCCTCTTACTTCAAATTGTGCGGGCGTAATTTTTAATGAAATCCTGGACTGTTACAATTCTGATTTTTCATATGACAGTGTTCGTGCCCTGCTGCTTGATAATTACATTCCTTGGAAAAAAGAATTCACTACCGTAAAGGAACAGCTTATTCGTGAAGGCCAGAGAATGCGCTGTATATGCAGTTACGAAAATGAAGCTGGTAAAAAAATTGATGTGTGGAAGGAAGCTCTTTCTAAAATAAATCACGATGAACGCGAGCTCACGTTTTATAACATGCTCAAAAAAGATATTACTGCAATTTGTAACAGCAACACATTTGCGGCAATTCATATTGCGTGGATGGCTTTTAAAACACGCTACCTTGAGTCTTCGGAATTTTCAGAGACTGCAGATAAAATTATAAGCCGATGTATTTCGGAACTGAACACGCTTATTTCGATTGAGAAAAATTATTGTGATCCAATGGGACTTTCCGTTGATTCGCCTTATGAGTTTTTCTTGAATGAGCTCAACGCAAAAACATATACACCACAAAACAGTGCTACAGGAATTTCAGTTTATCCATATAAGCTTTCTGCGGCTGCTGCTTTCAAATATCAGTTTGTAATTGATGCAAGTCAGAATAATCTTGAACTGCCATTTAAAAGACTTTCGTTCTTAAATGCGGGCAAGCGCAGTTTGCTTAAGCTAACCGACGAAGATAAAAGATTCAATGCATCAAAAACCTTCATAAGACTTTATGCAAAATCAGGCGACGGAGAGTTCCCGGGCTTTTCTTGTGCCGAAGATACCTTTGCAGGCTTTGCAATTGCACATACATATCTTAGCACAAAAGACGCAGAAGATTACGCAGAGGTTTTGGGCAAGCTTGAAAAAACTGATTTTGTTCAAAATGAGAAGCGATGGTTTTTAAGCCCTTCGACAAGCTCAGGGACCCCTGAAGGAGTGAATCTTTCGAAGGGCCAGCAGGAACAGTTCAACCGCTGGTACTCCTTCAACAAATCGCGCTACGAGGAGCCTCAACCATACACCATTTCTGATGCCCTCAAAAAGAAAATTGAATGGCACCTCATAGAAAACAGAAACAGGAAAAATCCGGAAAATAAAAAAATTACAATTTCGCAGTCAGACATGAAGCAGTTTTTCCCTTGTCCACGACGATGGATTTTTTCTTCGGTACTCAAGCTTGAACCAGAAAGTCTTTCGACTTCGCTCATAGGCCGTTACGACATGGGTAATATACATCACAAAATCCTTGAGCTTTACGGAAGTTATCTTATGAAAAATAATCTTCCGCTTCCGAAGCTCGATTTACAAAATGGAATTATAGAAAATCAGAATGAGCTCATTCCGTTAATAAATGACTTTGCTCTCCAGGCAATCAACGATCCAGACGAAGGCTTTGGCGACAGTCCTCTTACAATTCAAATGCTTGAATCACAAACTTCTGCAATTACAGAAACAATAATTGATTTCTTAAAGGACTTCTGTAACAAGTTTGGCGGCTATAAAGTAAAAGGCGTAGAAAAATGGTACAGCGCAAGTGATCCTGAACGCACCTGGAACTACAATGGAAAAATCGACTGTCTTCTTTCAGGCGGTAACGAAAATCCCGGTGACCTTGGCTGGACAATTATTGATTACAAAAACACAAGCTCTTCAATGCCTAAACAATATCAAGCAAATGTTGCAGAAGATGGAACTCTGGAAGATTTTCAGATTCCAATGTATATAACACTCATCCGTGAAACTGAAACAGTTCAGGACATAAGTCTTGCAGGATTTTTTGCAATTAAACCAAGCGGCACTCAGAAAAACACAATTGTTGTTGATGCAACAAAAGATGCAAAAAAAATTGAAAACTATGAGTCAACGCTGGAAGCCTTTAAAAAATATGCAGAACAATTTGCAGAATGCGTTACTAATTCAGAATACTCACTCGAAAAAGTAGACACCTTTGACGATTGCGGCGGCTGTTCTTATAAATCAATCTGCCGAACAAATTATACTATTGCAGGGAGGACAAAATGAGCGATTACAAATATCTTGACCTTCTTGGAGAAATAAAGAAAAAGCTTGATGATAAGCAACGAGCAGTTTGCTGCAGAACAGATAACACTATTGTTGCAGCAGGTGCGGGCTCTGGAAAAACTCAGGTACTTGCAACAAGATTTGCATGGCTTGTAATGTCGCAGAATATTCGTGCTCCTCAAATCCTCACTCTTACGTTTACAAAAAAAGCCGCCGGCGAAATGTATGAGCGCATTTATAAAACACTTTCGTTCTTTGTACAAAATCCTCAGACTCCTGCTTTAGAAAAAAAACGTGCACAGCTTGCGCTTGAAGAATTTTCTGATACTCATATTCAGACCTTAGACTCTTACTGTAATTCAATTGTAAAGCAGGCCGCTAACCGTTATGGCATACGTCCTGATTTTACTGCAGGTGGTGCTGAGTCTCTTGAAGATATAAAAAAGCTTGCACTTCCCTACGTGCTTAAAAATAAAACAAGACCTTGTGTTCAACAGTATTCTCAGGCTGGGCGACTTGAAGATTTTGCATATTCAATTCTGGCTGCAGCTGTAAATGAATATACAACGCTTGCAGATCCCAAAGATTTTTTTGTTTCAAAAATAGAAGCACAAAAGGAAAAGCTGCTTGAAAGCTGGAATGCGGCAATGACACCTCTTTCTGATTTGTTTGAGTTTTACAGGAAGGAATGTCAGGCTGCACTTGCTTCAAAAGGTCAAAATGAATACATCACAATGTGTTTTGTAATTCTGGACATGCTTTTAGAACTCGACACTTCTTCAACTGAAGTTTTTGAAATTGCACAGGAACGCGCAACCAGACTTTATGAAGATCTAAAGAAAATTGCGAAAATGAAATTCCCTAGAAGTGGTCATACAAAGGGACTTCAAAGTGCAAAGAAAATTCTTCGCGAAGATTTTTTAGAACCAGTTCAACCACTTTGCGCTTACATTGCTCAGCTAAACGAAACTATTGATTTATATAAAATGTTCGATGAGTTTACTGCAATTGTAAATGATTCTAAACGCTCAACAGGAAATCTTACGTTTGCAGATATTTCTGAGCTTGCATTAAAAATCTTAAATGAACAGGAAGACCTTCGTGTTCAGGAACAAAATGCTTATGCAAAAATCATGATTGATGAGTTCCAGGACAACAATGCAAAGAACAGGGATCTTTTGTTTTTGCTTGCAAACAACGAACAAAAACTTTTCTTCGTTGGAGACGAAAAGCAGTCAATTTATAAATTCCGTGGTGCCGATGTTTCTGTATTCAACAAGCTCAAAACAGATTTGGGCGAAGAATGCTTTTTGCAGATGAACTACAACTACCGCTCAAGCAACAATCTTCTTGCAACCTTCAATCGGATATTCGGTGAGAATGATTTGATTTTTGACAGCCAGAGCGATGCCTTATACGAAGCAAAATATACAATACCTGCAATTAAGTTTGACCCTGTTACACAAAAGGAGCTTCCACAACCTCCGATGTCTGGTGATAACAGCAAATGCTTTGACATAACACTTTTTGAACCAAAGAATCTTGATAAGAACGCCTGCTTTGGCGAAAAGGATCAGCTTGCAATTCATATTGCACAACAGATTCTAGCGTTCAGAAAAGCAGCAGAAGAAAGCGGCGCAAATTATCCTTATTCACGTTTTGCAATTCTTGACCGTGGAAGAACAGACAGACGCTATCTCATAAAGTGGCTCAATGCATTTAATATTCCGTACACGCTCGACATGAATACTTCCATTTTTTCTGATGGTCCAATAAATGATATTTACAATTTCATTCAGCTGTGCGTTTATCCTCAGGATAAAATTTCTCTTGCAGGTTATCTTGCTTCTCCTTTTGCAAATCTTAACGAACAGACAATCGAAGGAATTCTTGCAGGCGACACCGCAGAGGATATTCAGGATGAAGCAGAACGAGCGAAGTATATGGCGGCGATGGATTTTTATGAGCAGCAGAAGCTTTTGACCTTGAGCAGACCTCTTACAAAAACACTTGAGGTTTTGTGGAATGACTGCGGCTACCGTTATGAAACAATGTTCAGCTATAAAAAATCACTTTATGCCGAACAATTCGATATGCTTTTTGAGCTTGCACGACAAACAGATTTAAACGACAAGGGCATTGCATGGTTCGCAGATCAGCTGAGTCAGGTTAAGGACAAAGAGATTTCTTCTTTTGGTGATGACATTGAAATTAATATAGGCGACCTTACCTACCCGCTTGAAAAAGGCGATGCAGTAAACATTATGACAATTCACAAAAGTAAAGGACTTCAGTTTGGATTTGTCTTTGTTTACGGTTGTACTAATGTTGATAAAAAATCTTCAAGCTCGCAGTTTTTCTTTGATCCGCAATTTGGTCTTACAATAAAGCCGGGCAATGGAACAAAAAACTTTTTCTTTGCACGACAGGAGGAACAGGCAGCTTTAGAAGAGCTCGCAGAATTCCGCCGTTTGATTTATGTAGCAATTACACGTGCTGAAGATTATGTAGAAATTGTCGGTAGCTGGAATAGAGAACCAACAGAGGCCTCAGAGAAAGAAGGTTCGTTCAGACTTATTGAAAACCTTGTGCGTTATTATTCTACTGAAGAAAGGATGTCTTTCCGTCCGTTCAGATTGTTTGCGCTTGAACCGGTTAAACGCGAAGATATGAAGGATATTCTTTATAACGCAAATTCGTTTGAAGCTGAAAAAGAGCATATTGCTTCTGCAGAAAAATTGTACCAGGGTGAGCCTTCTGTAAAATACGAATGGCCTGAGTCGAACAGAAAAACTCCTTCTTCTCTCGAAAAGGATTACATTGCAAAGCAGGCACAAGACGGCGACAGCGGCAAGAGCTTTGATTCTCCTGAAGACAGCCTTGATGTCCCTGTTTTTACAGCGGCCGATTTTGGTACTCTTGTTCACGCATTTTTGGAAGCCCAGGCAAACGGCACACCTTGCGACCAGTACCAGCCTGATTCAAAGCTTTTAAAGAATCTTCCGGACAGTCCTGATGTAATGAAGCAGTTCCTTGATTCATGTAAGTCAATGTGCCGGCAGTTTGTACAAAGCGATTTAGGACAGGCGCTTGATGAATGTAAATCAGCAGGTCGTTTCTACCGCGCAGAATGGGCATTCCGTATGCTGCTCGACGGCTTTATTTTCACAGGCTCAATAGATTTGATTTTTGAAAACGCAGACAGCACCTACACAATTGTAGATTATAAATCAGACAAAGAAATTGATGTAGAAAAATATCGCGGCCAGCAGGACTGCTACAAAAAAGCCGCTGCCCGCATGCTGAAAATCCCTGAAGAAAAAATCAGTTGTTATTTGTATTTCTTAAAGCACAAGCAATCCCTGAGCTTGTAGAAGAGCGACTAAAACTATAGCAGTCCAACAACCCATTCCCCGAGCGCAACAAAAGTAGGAATTGTCAGAATACAGAACATGCTCGTAATTGTAACAATAAGACTTGCAAAAGATTTGTCGTGATCGAACACAACTGAGAGCCCCGGAATTGTTGTTGCAACAGGACACATTGAACAGATGTAAATTGCAAAAAGCATCATCTTGATATCCTGCATGTTTATGCAAAGCTTGTACACAACAATGATTACAACAAGGTTACAAAGCGAAGTTACAACAAGTCTAAAAACTGTTGTCTTAATTACACGTGCAATATAAGCGCGGTCAAATTCAAAACGGGCAAAAAGAATACCAAGCAAAAGCATTGCCATTGGAGTGTTGATATCGGCAATCATAACAATTGGTTTTCTTACAAGCTCGGGTAATTCAAACGGAAGACAGAAAAGCACAAGGCCTATTGTTACTGCAATAATATTCGGGTTTGTAATAACTTTTTTAAGGTTTGTTGTGCCACTCATCTGGTAGTAGCCGTAAGTCCATATAAGCACATTGAAAATTATAAGATAGCCCATGAGGTAAAAAACACCTTCATCACCGAACACGCCACGAATAAGAGGGATGCCTACGAATCCGCAGTTTGTAAACGCAACAGCAATTCTGTCGATTTTTTCTTTTGAAGAAAGGATTCCAAGCAGAATCATAACTCCATGCATTACAAGAGCAATCAAAGCGGCAAACCAGAGCTGACCAAATTTGTGCCAGCTGAATTCCATGTTAAAGCTATTCAGAACTAAAAACGGATTTATAAAATAAAGCAAAAGGCGGCTCATGAACTTCTGCTGTTCGTCTGTTACCTTTACAATACGTGCAAAAATATAACCTGCCAGAGTAATGGCAATCATTATTACGAGTTGTTTAAGAACTAATAAATACATTTACTTCCCCAGAGCCGCAAAAATTGCTGTGAAAAGTCCAAGTGAAACAGCCATCATTATGAGTCCTGCAATCAGAACGCCTAGCATTACGGCAATTATTGTATCTTTGAATTTCATATCAAGAAGGCTGGCACCAAGTGTTCCGGTCCATGCACCTGTACCAGGTAAAGGAATTGCAACAAAAAGCATGAGTGCAACAAAGATTCCCCTTCCCGCTTTTTCCTGCATTTTTTCTCCGGCAGCAGCGCCTTTGGTTAAAAAGAACTGGCAGATTTTACCAATAACTTTTTTATCTTGTCCCCATTCCAGAAAGCGTCGTGCAAAAAGGTAAATAATTGGAACCGGCAGCATATTCCCGATAATACAAATTATGTAAGAAGGTACAATGGGCATTTGCAGCGCCTGCGAAACAGGAATAGCTCCTCTAAGCTCAATAAGCGGCACCATCGAAATAAAGAAAATCCAAAGATAATTTTTGAACATATGTGAATTATAGTGATTTAATTGAGTGTGGACAATAATTATGTTAAATTAATTAACATGCATACCTGGGTAAGCGACTATTATAAAAATCTCTTTGGAACAAAGGTTTATAAACTCACCTTTGATGCGGGCTGCACCTGTCCTACACGTGACGGAACTAAAGGAATTCGCGGATGTATTTTTTGCAGTCAGAGCGGGTCGGGAGAATTTACAATTCCGTTTAATTCTGATGGCACAATTATTCCGGAGCGTTTTAAAGGCGCAGACACCTTCATTGCATATTTTCAAAATTACACAAATACTTACGGCAACCTTAAAGAGCTTTCTGCAAAATGGCACAAGGCACTTTCGTATGAAGGCATAAAAGGCCTTGCCCTTGGAACACGCCCAGATTGTCTTGGAGATGATGTTTTACAGGAGCTTGCACGTATCAGCGAAAATCATTTTGTTCAACTTGAGCTTGGATTTCAGACTTCAAATGAGGATTCTGCTTTGTATATACGACGCGGATTTACAAATGATGTTTACTTTGATGCAGTAAAGCGTATACATGAAAAGGCGCCAAAGGTTCATGTTGTAACTCACGTGATTTTTGGTCTGCCTGGTGAAACAGAAGAAGACATGATGAACAGTGTTCGTGCGGTTATTGATGCTGGCACAGACGGAATAAAAATAATGTGCCTTTATGTTCTAAAAGACACCGACCTTGCAGTTGAATACTCGCAGAAAAAGTTTGAAGTTTTGCAGATGGACAAATATTTTGCGCTTTTGAAAAAGGCACTCGCAATTATTCCACCTTCTGTAATAATTCACAGGCTTACAGGTGACCCGCCAAAGGCAACTCTTATTGCTCCACAATGGACAACTGATAAAAAACGTGTTATTGATGCCGTAAAAAAACTGACAAATCTTTATTAATATGATAGATTCTACTTGTGTATTTCAATGGAATCAGGTGCAAGGCCTGAACTGAATGCGCAACGGTATGCAGCCCGGGATCCCTGAACTACAATGCGCGGTCCCTGAGCCTGTCGAAGGGCAATTACAAAGAAACTACAGCCACTGGATTTATTTCTGGGAAGGCTTCTTTTGTAAATGCTGCGAGTCCGGAAACTTTGGTACACGCCCTTCGTATGAAGGGATATCTCAACTTTTGGGAATTGCGCAAGTTCGGTTCCCGGGAAGGAAAAAATGAAAAATTTAAAATTTTCTCGTTTGTTTGCAGCGATAATGTTCGTTGCAGTATTGGGGCTTACTGGTTGTAAACCTGAGCCGGAAGTTAAAGAAACAATTATTGAAAAAGTTTATGTTGCCCGCACATTAAATGCACAAGATAAAATTATCGGAACATGGGTTTCGGAATGGGGTGAAAAATTTGTAATCAGCGCTACAGACTATGATAATTACTCAAATTATGGTTCTGCTGATGGAAGTTTTTATTTATATTATTCAACAAATAACTTGTATATTGGAACAATCGATGAAACTTCGGGATATATTTACGGTAAGTTTGACGATGCAGACCATATCGGATATGGAGCTACTGTTGGACAATGGTATGCTTTCTACTATTTTGATTTAACTGCTAACAGTGTAAAAATCAGTCAGGCTTATAAAGAAGGTGGAAAAGCAGGATGTGCTTCTCTTGAAGAAGCAATGAAAGAATTTAATGTTGCAAATGGTTATATGTCTACCGCCGCTGGAAAATATTCTGTTGTAACTAAAGAATAGAATATTTCAAAAGTGAAACTGGCTGCAGCGAGGGGGAGGATTCCCCCTCTTTTATTTTTTCTTTTTTTATTTTCTCCAATACATGCACAGGACGCGCAAATTGTTTTGCCAAACATTACTACTTACATTTATTCTTCGGTAGAGCAGAAGCTTGTAATTACGGCAGAAGAAATTGAGGCGGCGCATTATGAAGATTTGCCTGAGCTTATGGAACGATGTGGCATTCAGATGCTTAGTTACGGACCATACGGCATGGACAAAAAAGCGAGTATTCGTGGGTTTACTGATGAGACTGTGCGTATTGTGATTGACGGCATCTGCGTGAACAATGCTCAGTCCGGGATGTTTGATCTTTCTTCAATAAATCTTGCGGCGGTTGAAAAAATTGAAATTGTGCGTGGCGGCTTTACCGAAGGTGTTGAAGATGAAGGCGCGGTCGCTGGTGTAATTTATATTACGATGAAAAAGCTTGTGCTGAAAAAATCACTTACGGCAGATGCTGCTCTTAAAACTTTTTTTGCCTTTCCACAGGTGCTTGATTCTGGCTTTGGTAAAATTGCTTTTGCAGGGCCTCTTAGCGACAATACTTTTTTGAATACGAGCGGTACCTTTAATTATGCGGGCAATCGTTATAAATATAAGCTTGATAAAACAAGTTCTCTTTGCGACGGACCTTTTGGTGCTGCTGTAACAATTGGTAAGGATAGCGGCTTTTATCAGGGTAAAAAAGGAACGTGGCATACAGAGGAGCATGCAGGTGTAATTGACGGACATGCCAACGCTTATCTTACTCATTATTTTGGCGATGGAAATTATTTTTGTTTTGGTGACATTTTTTACAGCGGCTACAAAAATACACCGGGCGCTGTAAATGCAAAAGACCAGGGACTCCAGCAGGACTACAACAATAATCTTTCTTTTACGTTATGGAATCCCGGAGTTTCGAATCTTTTTAATTTGAAAAACAATATTGTATGGCTTTGCAATAACCGCTTTTACAAAAACATGGCGGGAACAGAAAACAGCAAACATTATATAAATACAATTAAATATACAGGGACTGTTGATTTTACTTCACTTGCGGGCGGACACTTACAGCAGACTGCGGGGCTTTCTGCAGACTTTACGAATCTTGACTCTACTAATGAGGGAAACCATATTCAATTTTCTGGTGTAATTAAAGAGACTAGTAAAATTGCGGTGGGTGGTGGCTGGAGCTTCAGCATTCCTCTTGCCGCTAAGTTTTGCGTAAATGATAACAATGCAAATTTTGCTTTTGTGCCAAAGGCTGGTGCTGCTTATGAAAAAGGACTGTGGCGTATTTGCGCAGATGTTTACAGAATGGTGCAGTTCCCTAACATGGATGATTTATTCTGGGAAGGCGGTGGCTGGCACGGAAACCCTGATTTAATTCCAGAAAGCGGATGGGGTGCAGATATTGGCTTTATGATAAAGGAATTAAGGGCAGGCTCCGGCAGCAATGAGGCTCTGATAAACGGCGGTGTTACACTTTTTTCTGATTACTACAAAGACAAAATTAAATGGGGAAGCGGCACAACCCAAAACCTTTCGAGCGCCTTTTATTTTGGTGTTGATTTTAATTTTGATGCTGATTTTTTCCAGGGCTTCTGGTCGTTTTCGCTGAACGGAGAATATCTTTACAACAGGCTTCTTGATAAGTCCAGTAAATATACATACGGCAAACGCATTATGTGGACGCCTGAATTTGTTTGCAATTTTTCTACTGCACTACATTTTGAAGCTTTGGACATTTCACTTAGTGCCACATATACAAGCCGCCGTTACACAGACAACATGAATCTTTATTATCTTAAGCCTTATGTACTTATGAATCTTGATATTGATGGTGCACCTATTAAAGAAAAGTTTATTCCGTACCTTAAGGTTGATAATCTTCTGGACTGGCAGTATCAGTCTGTTGAAGGCTTCACTATGCCGGGGATTTCTTTACTCCTAGGATGTAAATATACTGTTTTTTAATATGTATTGAAAAAAGGCTGTATTTACGATATTATGAATTCAGTTGCCGGGATGGCGGAATTGGTAGACGCCCAGGACTTAAAATCCTGTGTCGGGCAACCGACGTGCCAGTTCGATTCTGGTTCCCGGCATGAAGGTCTTCCATTAGGGAGACCTTTTTTTTTAGGAGTTCGCCATGACTTTTCACACTTATTCTTCACAATGCCCATTCAAAACAATTGATGACATTAAAGATAAAAAAATCACTATTATGGGACTTGGGCTCAATGGTGGTGGAGAAGCTGCGGCTCGATTTTTTTTGAGCAAGGGCGCTTATGTTACTGTAACAGACATGAAGACAGAAGAGCAGCTTGCCCCTACTCTGGAACGCCTGAATAATGACGACACTCTCGACCATTCACGACTTACATATCATCTTGGCGGTCACGACCTAGCCGATTTTGAAACTGCAGACTGTGTTATTAAAAATCCTGGTGTAAAGTTTGACGGAAACAAATATCTTGCAGCCGCTAAAGCTATTGAAACTGACCTCAGCATTTTCCTGCGTTTTACAGACTGCCCAATTATTGCAGTAACAGGAAGCAAAGGAAAATCTTCAACAGTAAGTGCAATTTATTACGGCTTACAGCAGGCTGGTTTTAATGCATTCCTTGGCGGAAACATCACTGTTAGCCCTCTCACTTTTTTTGATAAAGTAAACAGCACAACTCCTGTAGTAATTGAATTTTCTTCATGGCAGCTTGCAGACTTAAGAGGCCGTGGAGTTCTTAAACCTCACATTGCTGTAATTACAAAAATTGTTCCAGACCATCAGAACTGGTACGGTAATATGCAGGATTACGTTGCAGACAAGCGACTTATTTACGCAGATCAGAGCGCAAATGATTTTGCACTTTTTGATGCAGGCGAAGATGAACCAGGCACAGGTCCTGATTGCGGCGGAACCTGGGGAGATCTTTTTGCACGCGAAACAAAAGCAAAGGTAATCCGCTATAATACTCAGTCAGAATATACAGTAAATTTTGAAAGCCTCCTTGTTCCAGGCTCACACATGAAGCTTAATGCACAGAATGCGGCAACAGTTCTTCAGCTTATGGGAGTTGAAAAACAGCGTGCTAAAGAAATCTTACAAGCCTGGCCGGGCATTGCTCACCGCCTTCAGTTTTTCCACGAATGGAACGGCTATAAATTTTACAACGATTCTGCTGCTACTGTTCCTGAAGCTGCCGCTGCCGCAACACAGGCATTTGGAAAACCTGTAATTCTTTTGACAGGCGGAACAGAAAAAGGTCTTGAGCTTGATAAGCTTACAGAAGTTTTAGACGGAACTAACAAGCAGGCACTTGCGCCAAAAGCAATTTACCTTCTTGAAGGAACTGCAACAAATAAAATTACTCCTGCACTTGATAAAGCAGGCATTTCATACAATGGACCTTATCCAAGTCTTAATGACATGCTTACAAAATTAAAATCAGATTTGGAGAGCGCACCTCAAGAAGCTTCAGACGCAAAACCACCGGTTGTTTTTTCTCCAGGAGCAACTTCGTTTGGAATGTTCAATAATGAATTTGACAGAGGTGAAAAATTTATGACTGCTGTTCAAAATTTAATGCGCTGACAATTGCAGCAACACCGGCACGTCCAACGTTCGAGCTCTTTCCAACGCCCCAAACCTTAGTACCATCTTCTTTTGTAATCTGAACATAAGAGATAGCGTGTGTATCGGAACCGGTACCAATAGAATGCTCGTGGAATGAAGAAATATTGAAAACAGGAGCAGAGGTTCTTCGCATAATATTTACGAAGGCATCCAAAGGTCCGTTTCCGTTTGCGGTAATAACATATTTTTTGCCAAACCATTCAATTGTAGCAGTTGCCGCAACGTGTTCTATGCCAGGGCCTCCACGCTCGCCTTCCATATGCTTTTCGTTGATTTCCAGAACATTAAGCGGAGACTTTGTGTTAAGCCATTTTTCTTCAAACAAATCATATATTTCGCTGGCAGAAAGCTCACGCTGAAGCTCGTCTGCTTTTTCTTTAACAACAGCACCAATAACTGGATGCATTTCTTTTGGAGGAACAATTCCAAAGTCGTGCTCCAGAATGTAAACTGCACCACCCTTTCCGCTCTGACTGTTTATGCGGATAATTCCTGTGTAATCGTAGCCGATATCATGAGGGTCAATTGGAATATAAGGAACATCCCAGAGAGTATTATCAGAAAGCTTTTCGCGTGCTTCAATTGCCTTACGAATTGCATCCTGATGACTTCCGCTGAATGCAGTATAAACAAGAACTCCTGAATATGGCTGGCGCGGATGGATATTCATTCCAGTAAGTCTTTCATAAGCAGAAGAAACTTCATCAAGGTTTGAAAAATCAAGTCCAGGATCAATTCCCTGTGTGTAAAAATTGAGTGCCGCTGTAACAAGATCCATGTTTCCGGTGCGCTCTCCGTTTCCAAAAAGGCAGCCTTCAACACGCTCTGCACCTGCTAAGAGTCCAAGCTCACAATGAGCAATTCCTTCTCCACGGTCGTTATGATTGTGAAGAGAAATTATGCAGCTTTCACGGTCACCGATATTCCTGCAAAAATATTCAATCTGATCTGCAAACTGATTAGGTAAATTACACTCAACTGTAGAAGGAAGATTCAAAATGATTTTGTTCTGAGGAGTTGCACCCCATTCCTTCATTACAGCCCTGCAGATTTCAAGAGCAAAATCCATTTCGGTTTCTGTGAAATTTTCAGGGGAATACTCAAACGTTACTTTTGTTCCAGAGTCTGTAAGAATTGCAAGATTCTTTTTTAGGCTTTTTACGCCTTGAACTGCAAGCGCAATAATTTCTTCTTTTGATTTTGCAAAATTATATTTGCGCTGAGCAGGAGAAGTTGCATTGTACAAATGGAAAATTACTTTTTTTGCACCACGCACGCTTTCCAGAGTTTTCTGAACAAACTGGTCGCGTGCCTGGCTCAAAACCTGAATTGTTACATCATCGGGAATAAGGTTTTCTTCAATAAGGCGGCGGACAAAATCATACTCTGTTTTGCTTGAAGAAGGAAATCCAACTTCAATTTCTTTGAATCCAATTTTTACGAGCATCTTGAAGTATTCTATTTTTGCTTCAATGCCCATTGGATTTATAAGAGCCTGATTTCCATCGCGCAAATCAACGGAACACCAGACAGGAGCAACCTCCAGCTTTTTTGATGGCCATGTACGGTCATCAAGAGAAACCCCTTTAAACTGTCTGTACTTTCCATCAATTATTTTCATTTATTCTCGCAAAGCCCGCTGAAAATTCCTTTGATTTCTTTTGTGAACTGTGCTGTATCTTCGCGAAGTCCTACGAGGAATGAGTTATCCTGTAAAGGTCCAATTACTGCATCCATTTCCTTACGATTACGATAAGTCATATTTCGGTAGTAATCTGTGTAATCCTTTTCGCGTGAACCAAATGCGGCGTTGTAAATATCATAAGCACAAACTGTAACATCATCAGAAATGTTGCGGTACAAATCAAATGTAAAGTCTTCGATTGGACGTGAATAAAGCTTTTCCAAAAGATAAAGAGAATAGCGAACCTTATATTTGTCGTATTCCTTCTGGCAATCATCATAATACTTATGAACATCAGCCCAGTCATCAATTGATTTGTCTTTGATTTTTGCAAAGAGCTCCTGAACCTTCTGAGAAGGAATAATCTGTCCGCCAACATTTTCCCATTCTGTATAAAGAGGAAGTGCTCGGATCTGCTTGATAAGATCAAGTGTAAGACATTCAGCACCAACAGATTTACAATATTCCATAAGAGAACGTGTTGCAAAATATTTTACAATCTTACGGTACATCTTATATGCCTGAACAGGCTTGTGAATTGTAGCACCATATTTTTTCTGACAAACAGGATCTTCAAGAACAAAATCAGCTTCAGGATTCTGA
>JAEEGL016469241.1_pt1 | contig 22676 bp, 20 predicted proteins | sample 9134231 | NCBI WGS metagenome assembly JAEEGL01 (sample SAMN16246548, study PRJNA631951) | gut metagenome | biome: gut microbiome; feature: rumen; material: fiber-attached | host: Bos | place: Iran: Karaj | collected 2018-10 | reverse complement strand
GGTGCCGGTGAGATGTTCCATGTCTCGACCCTCGACCCCGAGAACCCGCCCCCCAAGGAGGCCCGCACCCCCGCCTGGGAACAGGATTTCTTCGGCAAGTTCACCGCCCTCACCGTCAGTGGACAGCTGGAAGGCGAGCTCGGAGCCACCTCGTTAGGTAAAATCTACACCTTCGGCCCCACTTTCCGTGCCGAAAACAGCAACACACCGCGTCACTTGGCCGAGTTCTGGATGATTGAACCCGAGATGGCTTTCTATGACCTCGACAGCCTTACCGAACTCGAGGAAGAGTTCATCAAATATCTTGTTAAATGGGCTCTCGACCATTGCATGGACGACTTGGAGTTCCTCAACAAGATGATCGACAACGGTCTTATTGAACGCCTCAAGAGTGTTATCGACACAGACTTCGTCCGTCTGCCCTACACCGAGGGTATCAAGATATTGGAAGAGGCCGTCGCCAAAGGCCACAAATTCGAATTCCCCGTCAGCTGGGGAGTTGACTTGGCCTCCGAGCACGAGCGCTATCTCGTGGAGCACCATTTCAAGAAACCGGTCATCATGATCGACTACCCGAAGGAAATCAAGGCCTTCTACATGAAGCAGAATGACGACGGCAAGACCGTGCAGGGTACAGATGTGTTGTTCCCCCAGATTGGCGAGATTATCGGTGGCTCCGTGCGTGAGGAGAACTACGACAAACTGATGACTCGCATCAATGAGCTTAATATCCCCATGAAGGATATGTGGTGGTATCTCGACACGCGTCGCTACGGAACTTGTCCGCATGCAGGTTTTGGTCTCGGTTTCGAGCGTCTGATGCTCTTCGTTACCGGTATGGCCAACATCCTCGACGTTATCCCCTTCCCGAGAACACCAAAGACCGCCGAGTTTTAAAGAACTTCTGCAAGACGTTACATTATGTAACGGCTTGCTATTTTAAGCACATAATCATGAGACATAAACCTTTTTTTTTATGGGCCTTCCTACCATTGATTTTAAGTTGCACGAATGGCGGCAATGCAACTAACGATACCTTTCAGGATGACAATTCTGTTGTGACACAAACCATAGTCATAGATGTTGAGACGCTTACGCCACCAAAGAAACTGCTATCCACCCAATCCTATGACAAAATATTGCAAGGTATCTTGACGGAAGTGCACGAGCAGGGAAGCACCATTATCGCACACACACGACAGACGCAGCCATTGGTGGAGTCCAACCATCCGTTCTTCGCGGCCATGTATCGGGCTTACGCCGAGCACCGCCCTTTCGAGCTCTCGCCCGAGGCGCTGTGGGTGCTCATCTGCCAGGGATTCTCCATGCATGTGAACAACAATGCAGAGGAACTGCGGTCGATGTTTGTCGACTTCGAGGGGAAACAGCCTCTCTTTGTTAGCGGCTCCGGCATCAATCTTGACAACCCCAATAGCCCATGGGAGCGCTGCTTCCCGCAGTTCACGGAGCAGATAGCCGCCTACACGGGACAGGAACTCATTGATGTGCTGACGGGCGATTTTACCACCTCTACACCTGCCTCGCGGGTGGCATCGCAGATTACCGCCATGGAGAGCATGAAGCCCTATTTCGAGTATTGGATGGCTATCTGTGGCATCCCGCAGGTCATCCTTCACGGAACACCCGAAGACTGGCAGAGCATTGTCGACCGCGTGGAGTTCTTGCGCCAGTACAAACTCGACTGGTGGGTGGACGAGATGCTGCCCGTGCTGCGTAAGATAGTCATAGCATCACAGGGAGAGGTGGACAAAGAATTCTGGCGCGGCATGTTCAAATTGCACGACTTGAAGCATGAGATGTGTGGTGACCCCGAGACGCTGGCCGACGGCTGGATAGTGAAGTTCTATCCCTACGATATTGGTAAGCACCGCAACGACTTAATAGGCCTTTATGACGGAGCCTACGACCTGCCGCCTGAACTCTCGATGGTGCCGCTCAAATTCGAAGACGGTGACGGCAACGTTACCGACCTTACTCTTTGGGCAGGCTTTGTCGGTATCGGTCAGGATGAAAAGACCTTTGCCCTCCGCCCAGAAATAGGCTGGTTCATCACTCGTAAATAAATGAAGCAGGAAGAGATAGACATAATGTATATGCAGCGCTGCCTGCAACTGGCGGCTAACGGATTAGGACGTGTTAGACCCAATCCCTTGGTGGGCTGCGTCATTGTCAAAGACGGACACATCATCAGCGAGGGTTACCATCAGGAGTATGGACAAAACCATGCAGAACGAAACGCTTTGTTGCGTGAGGGCGATTTTCGCGGTGCCACACTCTATGTCAACCTCGAGCCCTGCTCGCACTATGGGAAAACACCTCCCTGCGCCGATCTTATCGTAGAGAAGGGCATCAGGCGGGTGGTGTGTTGCAACGACGACCCCAACCCACTCGTTGCCGGCAACGGTTTCCGCAAACTGGAGGCAGCTGGCATCGAGATTGTTCGCCATGTGCTGGAAGAGAAGGGACGTGAATTGAATCGCCGCTTTTTTACCTTCATGGAGAAGCAGCGTCCCTATGTCATCCTCAAATGGGCACAGTCGGGAGACGGCTTCATGGCCCCTGGTTCTGCAACAGGTAAATACTGGCTCAGCACCCAAGCCCAAAACCGCCTCAACCATCGCTGGCGCACAGAGGAAGCCGCCATTTTGGTAGGCAGCGAGACTTACCTTAAGGATAGGCCCAGCCTTACTCCGCGACATTATCTTGGTCCAGCTCCGCAGCCAGTGGTGATAGACCGCCGTAACCGCCTCACCGACATCCCCGCCAACTGGCTCCACCTGCACACACAAACCGTAGAAGAGACCCTGCATGCCCTCTATGAGGCGAAGATCCAGAGTGTCATTGTCGAGGGTGGACGTAAGGTGCTGGATTCTTTCATTGATAGCGGTCTCTATGACGAAGTACGCATACTTGTCAGTCCGCAGTCTTTGGGCTTCGGACTCAAGGCTCCGAAAATACCCGACATAGCTCCCAATCGTTTAATCATAGTAGAACCATGAAAACAAAGATATTCATAGCTCTGCTGCTTTTGCTGCCCAAAATCTCTTTTGGCCAACAATCAGACACTGTGGCTGTTGCTGATACCGTCCCTCAGATTTATATTCCTCAGGACCTGCCCGACTGCATACGGCATCTTGACACCGTGCTCAGTGCCGAGTACAAGAATTATATACTGAAGGAAGGTGCGGCGGCGGTACATTTCTCTTTGGGCATGTGGATGCGAAACAGCTGGGGCTTCTGGAGAGGCTCGTCCCTACAAACATACTTCATTGACAACGGCATCCAGCATCCTGACGACATGTCGGGTGTTATCCTCGACTGCTATGAAAAACATTTGAGGGGCGAGGAGGTGAACTACAAGCGTATGCTCCGCAACGCCCGCCGAGAAGAGAAGAAATGGATTAAGAAAAACAAGAAGTGGGAAAAAGAGGAGCGGAAACAACAGCAGATAAGATGGGAATACCAGGACCGCTACAAGTGTGAGTTCGACTACGACACCATCCCCTTCGACAGCTCCACAGCATTCCTCCACCTGCCATTGACAGTGGACAGCCTCGCCGAAATACAGGTGCGATACCGACAGCGCGGCGAACCTCTGGAGGAAGAACTGGAACGTGTGAAACGTACTCTCAACCGTCCGCCCCGCTGGACACCGCGGCCCGACGAACTGGTAAACCCCCTGCACAACCCCTATGAGCAGTCTCTGCAAGGCCGCGTGAAGCATATGGAAGTGAAAGAGTACTTCAAGAGAGGGCAAGCGAATGCCCACTACGAATACAACTTCAACCCCGACGGCTCCCTGGCTCACAATACGGACGACTGGCAACGCGACGACACCAAGAAATCCTACCGTTCGGAATACACCTACGCCGACGGCCGCCTCACGGAATGCCGCAACTACACCAACGACACGCTCAAGAAAGTCACCCAATATGTCTTCACCGATGAATGTATGATTTCCTGCACCGGCAACGACAGCATTTTTTATCTCCTTTCGCCCGAGGGGCAGCCGCTGCTGATTTACCACCCCAACGGATATTCCTACATCTTTGAATACGACACCTTAGGGCGTAAGGTGAACCATCTGGAATACCGCAACGACAGTCTGCGATGGTGGTATTCGTATGTATATGACGACAACCTCCATGTGGTTTATGAAATAGGAAACCATTATCTCGACGAGTCAACCGTGGAGTGCCACGTGATGAACGAACGGGGCAACGAGTTGGGCGAATGTTGCCCCCATCTGCTGCCCTCTTTCAACTACAATAAGACCCTCTACTCCTACCGCTACGACCGTTATGGCAATTGGACGCATCGGTACGAAATGGGAAAACTCGTGACGCGACGCAAGATTACATATTATAAATAATTCGCCATGAAATTCCGTAAAATAATGTTCCTGTTCTTTCTTTTGCCCTTGTTGGGCTACGGACAGACATGGGAGAGTCTTAACGCCCGTCCTTATCCGCAATGGTTCAGTGACGCCAAGTTAGGCATTTTTGTCCATTGGGGGCTCTATTCAGTGCCAGCCTATGCAAGCAAGGAGGGTTACGCAGAATGGTTCTACCGTGGACTGATGACAGGCGATTCTGGACGGAAACGTATCATGAGCCTCTATGCCGACACGTCGCAGTCTGTTTTTGACCAGTATTCGGCATTGCCCGAATACTGGCATGGTGAGCTGTGGAATCCTAATGAATGGGCGCAAATGTTCAAGGAAGCAGGAGCAAAATATGTAGTTCTTGTAACAAAGCATCATGATGGCTACTGCTTGTGGGATAGTCCATTGCAGCCAACATGGAACAGTACTATGAGTGGTCCGCACCGCAATATTGTTGAGGAACTTACTGCTGCGGTGCGTCGGGAAGGTCTGCGTATGGGTTTCTATTATTCGCTCCCCGAGTGGACCAACCCACGCCATATATGGATGGAACATCCCGACGACAGCATCGACGATTATGTGGACAACTATATGGTTCCGCAGTTCAAAGAACTCGTAGGACGCTACAAGCCTGACCTTCTTTTCGCCGATGGCGATTGGCAGAACACTTCAGAACAACTCCGCTCGGTGGAACTTATTGACTGGTATTACAAGACTGTTGGTCCCGATGCCATAGTAAACGATAGGTGGGGGCAAGGCACAAAGCACGGCTTCAAGACTCCCGAATACAGCGCAGGAATCAATGTTACCGACCAACCTTGGGCCGAATGTCGCGGGTTGGGTCGCAGTTTCGGACTCAACCGCAACGAAGATCTCGACAACTATCTCACCTCCACAGAACTCATCCAGCACTTCTGCGAACTGGTGTCAGCAGGCGGCGGCCTCACTCTCAACGTGGGTCCCTACGCCGACGGCACAATACCCCTCATTCAGCAGGAACGTCTCCGCGACCTTGGCCGCTGGCTCGAAGTCAACGGCGAAGCAATCTATGGAACTCGCCCGTTTTGTGATTACGATTGCAGAGGCAATTGTGTCACCAATCATACCACTTATGCCAGCACTGTCGCACCTCTGCCATTGAGTGGCACTATAGACTTTGACTGGGTGCGCAACGCACCTTTGAAAGGGATGCCGGTAGATAACTTTGAAATCCACTGGCATGGCATCTACGATGCTCCAGAGAAAGGCTGGTACCAGTTCAAAGCCGTGGCCGACGACGAAATGACCGTCACCCATAATGGCGACACCGTTTTATATTACAACCATGCATGGGCTGAAAACAGACCCGGTACCAAGATGTTATTAAAGCAGAATGAGGCAATAGAACTGGATGTGTGGTACCGTGAGAAAGACCTTGAGGCCAAAGCCGCACTGTATGTCAGCAACGACGGTGAGAACTACGTCCTTGCCGATGGCGAGTGGCACGGCACCGTCACATGGGAGCGTACCATCCGTTGCTTCACACAGAAAGACAACAACCTCTATTGCATAGAGTTCGAGCAGCCTGGCAAAACATTGACCATCTCCTATATGCCGCATATTGATAAAAATACAAACATCACTCTTCTCGGCACCACATCCAAACTTAAATGGAAGCAAGCCAAGGACGGCAGCCTCACAATTGACCTTTCCACTCTCGATCCAAAAGAATTCAATGCCCTCGACCATGCTTGGGTATTTAAAATCTCCAATTACAAATAAAAGATGTTCGACGACACATATAAAACCCTCGCAGCCCCTTCACAGGGTCTCTATAAAGAAAAAGGCTCCAAATTTTTGGCTTTCGCCTATCCTGTACGCACGATAGAAGAGGTCAAGAGCCATCTTGAACAGCTTCGCAAGGACTACTTCGATGCCCGTCACCACTGTTACGCATACATTCTTGGACCCAACAAGGATGCCTGGCGCGCCAACGACGACGGCGAACCCAGCGGCACCGGCGGACGCCCCATCCACGGACAGCTGCTCTCCGCCGACCTCACCGACACGCTTATCGTCGTGGTGCGTTATTTTGGAGGTATTCTTCTTGGTGCCAGTGGCTTGGCCAATGCCTACAAGACTGCTGCGCGCGACGCTATAGAGCATGCAAATATCATCGAGAAAACCATTGACATTCGTTACCGCCTGCATTTCGAATATGCACTGATGAACGATGTGATGCGTATAATCAAGGAGTATAGCTTCATTCCATTGAATCAGGATTTCAACCTTGATTGCCGTCTTGATGTTGAGGTTCGTCAGTCCCTGAGTGTCAGGTTTTATGACTCTATAGCTAACCTTAGGGCGGTAAAGATAGAAATCGTTTAAAATGCAATACTGATAATCAGTACGTTATTATTTTTGTTTCGTTCAACTGTAAGATTCTGAGGGTCTGAAACGATATATAAGCGTAATTGAAGTAAAGAAAAGAGAAGAATCATCTAATGACCCGTGCAGAATACAACAGCAACATCAAGTTTTGGTCCGGAAATGTGTTCCGGTTTGCAGTGTGGAGTTGCGGTGACCGTATGCGCGGTGAGGATGCGACACAGGAGGCCTTTGCAAGACTGTGGGAACAGAAAGAGCAGGTTGCGGTTGAAAAGGGACTGGGTTTTCTGCTGACGGTTGCCAGACGCTACATTGTTGACTGTTTTCGCCACGACGATGTAGTCTCGAGGGTTCATGAGGAGATAGCACAGACAGCAGAGACTCGGACAAGCGGCAGCAGTGTCGATGAGGGAATGAGTGACGAGATGTCCAACGCATTGGCAAGGCTGCCCGAAGTACAAAGGTCAATAATGCAGCTTCGCGATGTGGAAGGCTTCAGTTACAAAGAAATAGCCAAGATGCTTGATCTTAGCGAACAACAGGTGCAAGTCTATCTGTTTCGGGCACGGACAAGCATGAAGAAAATGTTGATGAATTCAAATATTAAACGTTAAACTCCATGAAACTCAACGAAGAAAACATAGAACTCTACATCTTCCGCTACAAAGAAGGGATGCTCAATGCAGATGAGAGCGCTGAGTTGGAGCGTGCTTTGGAGGCAAATCCTGAATGGAAGGAACTTGCCGACCTGTACGACCCCGAGTTGAAACTGCCCGCCAATGCAGTTCTTCCATATCCAGATGCGGAATCGCTTCGCGACGGTGGTCCTAAAGCCAATAGTGAAAAGCAGCTGAAACCTATAGAGCTTCCGCGGCACAAAAAGATTGTCCCGATGTGGACCACCATAGCTGCTGCCGCCTGCCTGCTGCTCTTCGTGACGCTTTTCTCCAAATTCGCTAATATTCAGACAGAATTGCAGCAAGGACCAGAGACGGCAGCATTAGAGATCGTCAAGGACACAACTCCAACGACAGACAATACTGTGACTGTTGAATCGGAGGTTGTTGACAAAGTATATTCCCCAGTCAGGAGAAAGACAACACACACTGTCGTTGAGGACCAACCCCAAAACCAGACTCCCGTTTTACTGGCAGAAACTATTGACATTCAGCCAGAAGATGAGGCGGTAGAGGTGGAGGAGGAACAGAAAGTGGAAACCCCAGTGTCGCAGCCTGAAATATTCTACTCAGACGAGATGATCGCCTTTGACGACGAGGAAACCGAAGAAGAGCAAATAATACAGACCTCTACTTCGTCACGCGGTCAAAAAATCAAGAACCTTGCAAAAAAAACAACGAGATTCTTGGCAAAAACCTCAGCTACACACCAGCAGCGCAAAGAGGAAACAGAAGAATTCATAGAATCTAAAATACAGTCAAATCAAATAATCAGTAATTTAATAGCAGCAATATTATGAAAAGATTAGTATCAATTATCACACTTGCCATCATTTTGGCAATGGCGATCGACAGCATGGGTCAAACCCGCACAGCTCGCCAGAACATCCCTTCGCAGCGAATCACACGCCTCGATTTCCGCGGAAAATCCAATGTACAGGTCGTCTATGACAGTGTCAATTATGTAGAAGTCAGCTGGCCCGAGACCTACGACCCGCAGGGCAACTACTTCATCACCGTAAAAGACCGCGCCATTATCTTCAACGACACAACCGGAAAGTTCGACTACCAACTCCATGTTGACCGCAGCACCATCACCAGTGTCAGAAGCGATAAAGATGCCACTGTTACCTATCCGGGTTCAGCCTCCGATTTCGAGTTCGCCAATGCAAAATCCTCATTTACAGAGTTGGCCGAAGACATCAAGAACCTCATAGAAGAATATGCAGAAACCTTCGACAGCGTCACACAGGCCAATGGCTACAATCTTAATGCAGCCAGCACAAAATCCAAAACCAACAGCAAGCGCAAATACTCCGTCAGCGACCGCACCAACTTCGACTTCCACTGGGCCTTCAACAACTGGGGCGACCAACCCTACAACGGACTCATGAAACTCGACGGACCCTACAACCTCCGTACCAGCTTCAGTTCCTATCAGCTCTCCGAAAATTACGCCGTAGTTATGACCGAGCACACCAAGCTCTCCATCGGTATCGGTTATGAGTCCGATGTTTACAAGTTCACCGACAACTATGTTTCGATGAACCACACCACCGGAGCACTCGTCACCCAGGACCAGGCAGGAGTCGATGCAGTCAGTAGTGTTTCCGGTACCAATCTCGGCGACTGGTCCACACGTCTGGTGACACGCTACGTCACCCTCCCCATCGAATTTGAATACCGCGACAAGGGAGTCCTCAAATCCTTCAAAATCGCCCTTGGAGTAGTTCCGGGACTCAGTTTTAACACTTCCCACACGGGATTGAAACATGAACTCGAGAAACGTGGCCGTAACTATCAGGATGTCGATGATGTCTCAAAGTTCATCAACCCTTACAAACTTGATGTCCGCCTGACTTTCAAACGCAAAGGGTTCGGCATGTTCATCCAAATCCCCACCATACCCCTCTTCATCGACACCGACACCAAAATCTACCCAATCAAAATCGGTTTCGTGCTTTAATCATCACGAACAATCCCTACCAAAATACCGTTATAAAGATTTGACTTTATAACGGTGTTTTTTTTCAAAAAAACAGTTTGTCTATCTCAAAACAGTCAACCAATTTCAAGGAAAGACAAAATCAGCAAACGACACATTGATTCAATATTGAGGCATCAATGATATAATATTTTTTTCTGTTCTGCGTTAAATATGGGTAATGGGTTATTACCAAAATGTCCTATATCATGAAACAAGGCAAGATTATATGCAAGGAATTGAAAAAGATACGTCGCGAAATCGCTGACGAGAACAACATCCCTCTTGAGATACCTGAGTGTACCTACGAGGGTGACTGCAGCGGTACATGTCCTCAGTGTGATGCTGAATTGCAGTATCTTGAGAATGAAATCTCTAAGCGTAAACAGCTTAGCAAAGCTGCAATTATGGCGGGTGTTGCTCTTGGCTTGGCATCCTGCAAGACGATTGTCCCACCAGTCCAGTTAACTGGTGATGTGATGGTGCCTGTTAGAGGCAAAATAGCTGATCCTGCCTCCATAGTGGACACTATGCCGGACACAACAAACAACGTTGATTCACAAAATATAGAAATTAAAATCGAAAAACAGGAAAAAGACGAAGAACCTATTATCAGGGGTATTGCTCCTGTTGAAATTAATAAGTCAGAATAACGGATGGAGGCGCTACCGTTCATAGGCGTCTCGCGACACCGTATTGGTGTTGACGGCGTGGGGGTTACGACATTGGCTGCTTTTCACGGCTGCCCGTTGCGCTGCAAATACTGCCTCAACCCAGCATGTATGGGTCCGACAGATCGACTATTCAGTTATACCCCGGAGTCGCTTTACGAAAAGGTGCGCATCGACAACCTCTATTTCCTTGCAACGGGAGGGGGCATCTGTTTTGGTGGTGGCGAACCTCTGCTGCACCCTGATTTCATCTCATCTTTCCGCGAAATATGCGGAAAAGCATGGCGTATCACGGCTGAGACCTCGCTTGCGGTGTCGCGGGCAAATGTAGAAAGGGCTTCTGAGGCTATTGATGATTTTATAGTAGATATTAAAGATTGCTCTCCGGAGATATACAAATCATATACGGGTAAAAGTAACCGAAGTGTCCATGCCAATCTGCGTTGGCTTCTGAAGCATAAAGGCGCGGAGCATATTATTGTTCGTGTCCCAAGCATACCTGATTTCAATACTCCCAAGGATACCGAACGTTCTGTGGCAATGCTAAAAGAGTGGGGCGTGACTCACATAGACCGTTTTGACTACATCGTCAAGCAAAAATAATCCTCCAGCTCTTAAATCAATTTTTTTGTGTAACTTTGCAACGCAAAATTGGTTGAAGAAACACGAAAAAATATATCATTGTGAGTGAGTTACTGGCACAACTAAACGAAGCACAGCGCGAAGCGGCGGAGTGTACCGAAGGTCCAGAGATGATTATTGCCGGCGCCGGCAGCGGGAAAACACGGACACTGACTTATCGTATCGCACATCTGATTGAGAAAGGCGTTGACGCTTTCAATATCCTGGCTCTGACTTTCACCAACAAGGCTGCAGGTGAGATGAAGGAGCGTATCATCAAACTCGTAGGTCCCGACGCACGCAATCTTTGGATGGGTACTTTCCATTCTGTGTTTGCCCGTATGTTGCGTGCTGAAGCCGACAAACTGGGTTATATAAAGACATTTACCATCTATGACACTGATGACAGCAAATCGGCTGTAAAACAGATAATCAAGGCGCTCAATCTCGATCCAAAGACTTACAGCGCAGGCTATGTGCTAAGTCGTATCTCTATGGCTAAGAGTAGCTTGATAGGTCCTGAAGACTATTGCGCCAATCCCGAAATACAACAGACAGACCTGTCGTCGCACAAACCAATGATAGGCGAAATCTACAAACTCTACAACCGAAGATTGCGCAATGCTATGGCAATGGATTTCGACGACTTGCTGTTCAACACGAATATTCTGCTACGTGACTTTCCCGATGTACTGCTCAAATATCAAAACCGTTTCCGTTATATCCTTGTCGATGAGTATCAAGACACCAACTATGCCCAATACTTAATTGTCAAAAAGTTGGCCGCACGATACCAGAATATTTGCGTGGTGGGCGACGATGCACAAAGCATCTACGCCTTCCGTGGTGCCAACATCCAGAATATCCTCAATTTCAGGCGTGACTACCCTGACGGGAAATTCTTTAAACTGGAACAGAACTACCGCAGTACAAAAAATATTGTCAACGCAGCCAACTCTATAATTTCCAATAATAAAGAGCAGTTCCAGAAAGAAATTTGGACCGACAATGTGACTGGCAACTTGATAACCTTGTTACGCTGCAGCGATGAACGTGACGAGGCTAACAAAGTCACAGAATCCATCTTGCAGGCTCATCTCGGCGACAACCGTCCTTTTCGCGATTTTGCCATTCTTTATCGGACTAATATTCAGAGTCGTGCAATAGAAGAGTCGTTGCGAAGGCAGAATGTTCCTTACCGTGTTTACGCCGGTATATCATTCTATGGACGCAAGGAGATAAAGGATGTGCTTGCTTATCTTCGTCTTGTGGTCAACAACCATGACGACGAGTCTCTGGTGCGTGTCATAAACTATCCCGTTCGTGGCATTGGCAATACGACCATGGACCGTATCCGCTTGGCTGCCAGTGACAATGATGTGAGTATATGGACTGTCATTGAGCATTTGTCTGACTTTGGACTTGGACTTAACAATGGCGTGATGAACAGAATTGAAGAGTTTATGAACATGATAAAACTCTTCAACTCGCAGATTTACAGCCTTAATGCCTATGATTTGGCTAAACGTATCGTTAACGCTTCAGGTCTGATAACCATGCTGCGCAACGACGACGACCCTGACAATGCCAACCGTATTGAAAACATCGAGGAGCTTTTGAACGGTATTCAGGAATACTGCGAACGTGAGGAGACTATCACTCCCGATAATGCAGAAGATTTGGATTCTGCACAGGAATTCAAGACTTTGGACATGTTCCTTCAGCAAGTGTTGCTCCTGACTTCCGAGGACAAGGACGAGGACAAGGACGCTGACAAGGTGTCATTGATGACCATACACGCAGCCAAAGGTCTTGAATTTCCTTATGTCTATGTCGTCGGCATGGAGGAGAACCTTTTCCCGTCGCTGCTTTCTATCTCTTCCCGTCAGGAATTGGAGGAGGAGCGACGCCTGTTCTATGTTGCTGTGACGCGTGCTGAGATACAACTAACTCTTTCCTATGCCCTTATGCGTTATCAGTATGGCAGCATGTCCTATCAGGAAATGAGCCGTTTTGTCGAGGAAATCGACCCATCCTATATCCTTATGCCGAAGAGCCGTAAGACTGCATTTCCCAAGGTTGGGATGACGCCGTCGCTGTTTCCTTCCGAGAAAAAGAAAGTGGCTTCGGAACCACGAAAACTTCGCAAAATTGAGAACACTGCACCCGCAGGGCCTACAATGGGTAATTCTCTCGATGAAATCAATGCAATTCAGCCTGGTATGTGGGTGGAACACTCCAAATTTGGACGTGGCAAGGTGATGACTGTAGAAGGGTCTGGCGACAGTCGCAAGGCGGTGATTTTCTTCAACGACATAGGGCAGAAGCAACTCATGCTCAAATTTGCAAAATTGACTATAATTGATCAGTAATCATGCGTTTAGTTATTCAACGTGTCAAAAGTGCCTCGGTTGACATTGCAGGCGAGCGTCATTCGGAAATCAATCTTGGATTGTTACTGCTTCTCGGTATCGAAGACCGTGATACCGAAGAAGATATAGGATATCTATGCCACAAGGTTGTCGCCATGCGCATATTCCCCGATGCCCAGGGTGTGATGAATTGTCCAATAACTGACTTCCCCGATGCCAATATTCTTGTTGTCAGTCAGTTTACCCTTATGGCGAGTACTCGTAAGGGCAACCGTCCAAGCTATATTCATGCCTCGCGTCCCGATTTTGCTATTCCGATGTATGAAAAGTTTTGCTCGTCGTTGTCATCTCTTCTCGGCAAGCCTGTTCAGACAGGTGTTTTCGGTGCCGATATGCAGGTCTCGCTCGTCAACGACGGACCAGTCACAATTATCATGGACTCGCATCGCCGCGAGGATTTCTAAATAATTTTAAGTTATTTATGAAGAAAAGAGTCATTCTAATTACTGGAGCCAGCAGCGGCATCGGATTTGATACTGCTCAAACGCTTGCGCGCCAAGGTCACAAGGTCTATGCCGCCGCCAGAAGGGTTGAACTTATGGAACCTCTGCGAAACGATGGAGTTGTTCCGTTGCGTATGGATGTTACGGACGAACAGTCAATGCAGGATGGTGTTGATTTTGTCCTTAACGCTGAAGGTCGTGTCGATGTCCTTGTAAATAATGCGGGTTATGGTTTTTTTGGCGCTATAGAAACAGTTCCGATGGAGGAGGCTCGTCGACAGTTGGAAGTGAATGTCTTTGGTCTTGCGCGCCTTTGTCAGTTAATTCTTCCTATAATGCGCAAACAGGGAGAAGGACGTATCATAAATACTTCATCTATAGCAGGTAAGATGGTGTTGCTCTATGGCGGATGGTACCACGTGTCAAAATATTCTGTCGAGGCGTTCAGCGATGCGTTGCGTATGGAAATGAAACCTTTTGGAATAGATGTCTCTATGATAGAGCCTGGCGGAATCAAAACCGACTGGGGCATTATCGCTGCAAGGCATCTAAAAGAATCGTCGATTGGTACCCCTTATGAAAAGTCTGCAGAATTTGAATCGGAATTTTTTAATAGCGCATATTCTGGAAACTATCTGTCGTCACCACATGTTGTAACCCGTGCTATTTCGCGCGCTGTCAACTCGCGCCGCCCTAAAGCACGCTACCGTATAGGACGCTTCTCGCATTTAGCAGTGTTTTTCCACTGGCTTTTACCAGCGCGTTGGTGGGATGCTCTTGTCAGGAGGTTTTGCCGTATAAAACTCTGATTTTCCTGACATCCTTTGCAGCCTCCAGACGTGCATCCATTACAGCATCTGCATCCTCCGTTGCGGTTGCCTTTTATGTTGCACACAACTCCAAACACCATGAAAGCCACAGCGCCAGTAATAATAATTCCAACTATAATGTTTTGTATCATAGGCTTCTAAATGAGTAAGCTTCCGAGTTGGAACAGCAGAGTTGACGCTATCCATGCTAAAAGGATTGTATAAACCATTGTAAATAGCGCCCATTTCCATTTGCCGCTCTCGTTTCGAATGGCTATGATTGTCGACAGACATGGCATGTATAATAGTATGAATATGAGCATTGAAGCCGCCGACAGAGGTGTCATGCTGTTGTGTATTATTTGTGAGATACGCAAACTGTCGTCATCCTCGTCGTCGGAAGCCTCAAAGGGATCGTTGTCACTGCTGTAAAGCACGCCCATGGTCGATGCGACAACCTCCTTGGCAAACACACCGGAAAGTAGTGATACGCTCTGTCGCCAGTCAAAGCCACAGGGCTTCATAACAGGCTCTATTGTTTTTCCAATTTTAGCCATATACGAGTTCTCTGCCTGCTGTTTAGGGTTGTCGTTATAAGGGAAATAGGAGAGGGCCCAGACAATTATTGAGGCGGCTAAAATAATGGTAGCCATTTTCTTAAGATACTCTTTTCCTTTCTCCCAAGTGTGACGCAGCACTGATTTCGCTGTGGGCATGCGATAGGGTGGTAACTCCATGACAAAAGGCAGACTCTCGCCGCGCACGAAGAAACGGTTGAACAGTTTTGCCATAAGTACCGCCATTATCATGCCTAATAGGTATAGTCCCATCAATACAAATGCGGCCCACTTACTGAAAAATGCACTTACAAGTATCACATACACAGGAATTCTTGCCGAGCAACTCATCATCGGGATTACAAGCATGGTAAGCAGGCGCGACTTGCGGTCCTCAATGGTTCGCGTGGCCATAATTGCAGGTACATTGCATCCAAATCCCATAATCATCGGTATAAAGCTCTTGCCGTGCAAACCCATCTTATGCATCAGTTTGTCCATGATGAATGCGGCGCGAGCCATGTATCCGCTGTCTTCCATGAATGAGATGAAAAGATAGAGTATCAGAATGTTAGGTAGAAAAACAAGCACAGAACCAACTCCGGTAATGATTCCGTCGCAGATAAGGCTCTTAAGCGGTCCGTCACTCATCGTGTCGCCAACAATGCTGCCTATCCAGCCGAACAAGGATTCAAGCCAGTCCATTGGGTATTGACCCACAGCGAAGGTGCAGAAAAAGGTGATGAACATTATGACGAGAAATACTGGATAGCCTAACCAGCGGTGTGTCACTATGGCGTCTATTTTGTCGGTATGTGCGTGCAGAGTACTTTTCTTGTTGCGTAGATAACATTCGGTCAAGGCACCGCGCACAAAGGCATATTTAGCATCGGTTATGGCGGACTCGATATCCTGAGGCTCGTCTTCGACGGTCACTTGGTGTCCCTTGCTTATGTCCTTGTCCACCAGTCGGCGACCAATCTCTTTCTTAAACTTGTCGGCAATCTCGTCGCGCATCTTCAGCACACTGCCGTCGGGGTCGCGTTGCTGGACATATTGTTCAAACTGCTTGTCGTTTTCCAGAAGCTTTATTGATAGAAAGCGTGTGGAGAGACTGTCGCTGAATCCATGCTCGTACAGTTCTGTACGCAGCCTTTTTATACAGTTTTCCAGTATTTTGCCGTGGTTGACATGAATGTGACGTGTCTTGGTGTCTCGCCCTTCGAAAACTTCGATAATTTTGTCGAAAAGTTCACTGATGCCTTCACCGCTACGTCCTGTGGTCGGCACTATAGGCATGCCTAAGAGGGTGCTTAGTTGTTCGATGTCAAGGTTATCGCCACTTTTCTGCAACTCGTCGTACATGTTCAACGCCATCACCAAAGTAATGTCCATGTCGATGAGTTGTGATGTAAGGTATAGGTTGCGCTCCAAATTACTGCTGTCCACGACGTTAAGAATGATGTCTGGACTTTTTTCAATAATATGTTTCCTCACGTACAGTTCTTCGGGCGAATAGGCGCTTAGGCTGTAGGTGCCGGGCAGGTCCACGAGATTGAAGGTGTAGCCTCCATGTTCAAAGGTGCCAACTTTCTCATCAACAGTTACGCCGCTATAGTTTCCAACGCGCTCGTGGGCGTGGGCTGCAATATTGAAAATGCTTGTTTTTCCACAGTTTGGATTGCCTACAAGTGCAACATTTATGGTCTTCGACCGTTCGGCTGCGATGTGATGCATGGCGTCACATTCGGGAGCGTTGATGGGTGAATAGTCGTCATGATAGACAATTTCCTTCTCGGCTTCAGCCTCACTGACAATTTCTATCTTGTTGGCGTCACTGCGTCGCAATGACACCTCAAAATTCATGATACGGTATTTGATTGGATCGTTCAACGGTGCATTTAGGATTGCCTCAACGGTCATACCTTTGATGAATCCCATCTCGATAATGCGTTTGCGAAAAGCCCCGTGACCCGAAACACGAACCACAACGCCTCGCATACCTGTTTGTAATTCAGATAGTAACATTTAGGATAACTTTACAAACCTGTTTGCAAAATTACAAACTATCTTGAGAACGGAGAATCACTATTTTTAGTGATTTTGTGACCTGTTATTGTTTTCCCGCTTTTCTTAAATACTCATTTCCATCCTCAAGCACTCGTCGACGCGTTGTGTCCATGTCGTTGTTAATAAGACTTCTTGATTTCTCAAAGCACGGTGTGGCTATATTACATAGGTCGATAAGTGTATGGAATAGATCGTCAATCATATAAGGAGTATGCAGTCTCTGCTCAACAAAAGAATTGTGGCTCTTTAAGTACTCCATCTGTGAATCTGAGAACCAAAAGATAAATGGAATTTCAACGTTGGCGTTTGGAATTTTGTCAGAATAATCATGACCGCAATAGTCGCCCTCGTCGTAAACGTTTTCACCATGATCGGAGAAATATAGAGCAGAGATACGTATTTCTTTATGCGACAGACTGTAGCTGTTGAGGATTGAAAAAATGCTGTCAACAACAAAATCGTTGTAATAGACTGCGTTGTCATAGCTATTTATGGCTCGTTTCCGTTTGTCACCGACTTCCTCAAATCTGACAAATGTGTTAGGATAGCGTTTGTTGTATTGTGTGTGGCACCCGAATAGGTGAAGGAATATAACTTTATGTTTGGCCATGTCATTGAGCGTTTTTTGAAGTGGGTCAAAAAGAAGTTCGTCAAACGATGCTGTCTGTGTACTCTCCATAGATGAGTTGGAGGTGCAATTTACAAAAGTCGTAACATCGGCGTTTTGAGCCAGATTGGTAACGCCATTCTCCCATAGACCGAGAGGAGTCTGATTAGAAATCCAGTAGCTCTTGTAGGGTGATGAATGGAGTACGTCGAAGACATGTGTACAGCTGTCTAATGGACGATGATGCTCAATGTTATTTTCGGTCAAGAAATTCATCATTGAATAAAGAGTGTTTGAATTCGCACTGATAACATTGTCAAATACATAGATGTCCTCCCTTGTCTGTAAGTGTGGGGTTGTCTCGCGTTCATAGCCGTACAGCGACATGTGGTTGCGGTTGCACGACTCTCCAATGATGAGTACGACTAATGTTGGGTCGTCAGTCGTTAATTTTGCATCCAGATTGAACAACTCGCGGTTCTTTAGGTTGCGGTACTCTTTCGATTCTTTAATAAACGAGACAACAGCACGTTCCACGTCGGGTACTGCAAGGCGTAGGAAACGTTTGTGGACAATATTGTCGGTGAAAAATATGGCGATAAATAACCACAACGCCGACCATACGAGAATTTCGCCCCGTGCTTTGAACGAAAGTGGGGGAGTGTTTTTTAATGTGAATATAAACAATACAATATATGGTATCAGCAATAGCAGTAGCGGCGTCATTTTAACGGTCATGAATTCTGATGCCTCGTTGATGTTAGTGTTTAGAAATACGAATATTGATGAAGCGTTCAAGGGACATTTCAGTATAATCCAGTGAAATAGATTGATAAGTCCATCAAGGAATAATATGCTTGTTGCTGCGATGTAAAAACCTCTCTTTTGCGTCAGTATGTAAGGTATGAGCATCATAACGGTCCAAATAATCAGCAGAAGAATGCTCCTTGGAGAGAATACGGCCTTGTTTAACACCAGTCCTGTCAAAGGTGTGAATAGAATCAATGCGACAAGCCACAGGAGTTTAATATCTTTATTTTTTTTGAGTGTCATCTGTTGTGTCGGATTATCGTTTAGGCAGTTCTCTTGGAGGTATGTATCTATACCACAGTTCGCAGGCACCGTTTGGGTTTCGTTCCATAAAAACGCCGAGGCCTCTGTTTGGCAATACAGTTACAGAGGAATAAACCGATGGCCCGTCGAAAAGTAGAATCGGATTTTGCCATGTGACGCCTTCGTCGTAGCTGAAGAAAAGACTGACATTTTCTCGGTGTGTTGAGTTGGGGATGCTGTGTACCAGTATGTTGCTGTTGTCTCCATGGTCTTTCGCTGCAAGTCTTGCCAAGTCGCCGTTGCATGCGTTTGTGCTCAACTCGCTCCATTGCCCCTGTGTTCCCCAGCTTTGACCATCATCGTTTGAGAAGTTGTATCCTCTGGTGCCATTCTGGCGCACACTGATGAGTATTCGGCCGTCAACGAGCTCCACTAATTTTGCTTCGTCGCCACCACTATAGGCTATGTCTGACACATGCCAGGTTGTGCCGTTGTCGTCGCTGTAAACCACAAAGTTGTCTAATGTATTACTGTTTTTGCGGCACATTGCTGCAGCAAACATAATGCGCCCTGAATGGGTACCGCGTGTAAGTCTTAGCCCGTTGCCTGAGCCGAAAAACGATGCCTTATAGTTGCGGCAAGTGGGATTTGTGGCTTGGCTACCCCACAGTTGGGTGGTTATATCCTCTGCCGGGCCCCATGAACGTCCTCCATCGTTGCTGCGGCATACATAGCTGCGTATAGGATCTGACTCGCTCGAGGAAAACAAACCGTTTCCACCTACAAACACGCAGATTATATCACCATTGGCACATTGCACTATTGCAGCATCTCCATAGCCTTTTTTTATACCTGTTCCTTTGGCGATAGTAACTGGCTCGCTCCAGGTACGGCCACCGTCAATGCTACGACATGATACGATGTCTATATCTTGTGGCAAATCACCCTCGTTGTATTTTCTTTTGTCACAAGTAATTAACAAACTCCCGTCACTGATGCACATTATTGCTGGTATTCGCCAATTGGCACTACCATAGTCGCCGGGGCGAAACAGGCATTTCTCAAAATATGACGTGGTGTCTGCGATGGAAATCTCAGGTGTTGGTGTATTTAAGGACAAAGAGTCTATTATGTGTTTGTTGCAGCTGGTCAACATCACAAGGATAATGACAGAGAAGACAACACGCCTCATAATATTTCTGTTATTGTTTGTTGTACACCATTTACAATAAAACTATCTCCAATTGTTTTCCCTTTCAATGCCTGATAAATTGGCGTTTGGGCACTGATTGCAAAATAGTATTGCATTCCGCTCGGTGATTCGTTGTCGTTCACAACAAACTTTCCTGCACCAATGCTAAGGAAGAACCGCTGTTTGTCGGTGATAACTATCGAACCGTGCTCTGCCTTTTCGAAAGGCGGCTGCCGCAGAGCTTCCTGCAGGTAACGAAGACTGGCGTTGGCATTACTTAACTGCTTGGCATACATGTCGCGTGCCCGCATCATCTTTGTTCTGTAACTATCGTAACGGTCAACGTTTGCACCATACTCGTTGCTCTGCTGCTGTGCGGAGTCCATCTCCTGTTTGGCTACATTTGCAATGTGTTGTTGGTGGGCAATGCATGCCTGGATAACTTTTATGCGTTTCTCGTCCTTTGTCATAACTACAAAAAAGCAGGTAGTCGCATAATGCGGCCACCCGCTTAAGATAAGTGGATTAATAAGTTACTTTCTTCCAGGATAAACCTTCAGTGCCTCTTCAAGGCATTTCACGGCAGCCTTCAGGTCTTCCTTGCACAGGCAGTAGGTGATACGTGCTTGATGACGCCCGCGTTCTGGATCAACATAGAATCCTGTTGCAGGAGCCAGCATAACGGTAGCTCCGTTGTAGCTGAAGTCTGTCAGCAACCACTGGCAGAACTTGTCGCTGTCGTCTATAGGAAGGTCGATAACTGTGTAGAACGCACCCTTTGGCATCGGACAGAAACAACCAGGTATATTGTTGATTCCCTCAACAATGACGTTGCGGCGAGCCACATATTCTGCCTGAACAGCATCAAAATACGACTGCGGCGTATCTACAGCTGCTTCTCCGAAAATCTGGCCAAAACTTGGAGGTGACAGACGTGCCTGTGCCAAGCGCATGGCAATGCTGTAAACCTCTGCGTTCTTCGTTACCATGCATCCAACACGGGCACCGCAGGCACTGTAACGCTTTGACACCGAGTCGAACAGAACTACATTCTGTTCCAAACCCTCAAGTTGCATTACGCTGAAATGCTCGTGTCCATCGTAGCAAAACTCGCGGTACACCTCATCTGCAAAAAGAAACAGGTCGTGTTTCTTAACAATCTCAGCCACCTTGAGCAACTCTTCCTTGGTATAGAGATAACCGGTGGGGTTGTTTGGGTTGCAGATCATGATGGCACGGGTGCGCGGAGTGATGGCCTTTTCGAAATCTTCAATCGGAGGCAGGGCAAAACCTGTCTTGATGTCGCTTGGAATTGTGACAATCTTTGCGTCGCACAGTTTGGCGAAAGTGTTGTAATTTGTGTAGTATGGTTCGGGAATCAGAATTTCGTCGCCGGGGTTCAGGCAGACGGTGAAGGCAAACTGTAATGCTTCGCTGCCACCGGTGGTGACGATGATCTGATCGGGAGTAATATGAATGTCGTGACGCTCATAATACTCGCACAATTTCTTGCGATAGGAGAGAATACCGGCGGAATGGCTGTATTCCAATACTTTAATTTTTGTTTCAGCCAATGCTTTGAGGGCACCCTGCGGTGTCTCAATGTCTGGCTGGCCGATATTCAAGTGGTACACGTGAATTCCGCGCGACTTGGCGGCATCGGAGAAAGGTACCAGCTTGCGGATGGCCGATTGAGGAAGCTCGACTCCTTTTTTAGATATTTGTGGCATGTTTTGCTGTAATTATTGGTTTTTGTTTATTCAACTTTACCCTTGATTTTCAATGTCAAGCGCGGAGAGTTGACGGCATTGCTCATAACAGTTATGGTCTTTGTGAAACCACCCTGATTGTTGGTGTTGTATTTCACTTTTATCGTGCCGGTCTTGCCAGGCATGATAGGCTCCTTCGTCCATGAAGGAGTGGTACAACCACAACTTGCCTTGACACTCGAAAGAATCAACGGCTCATTGCCTTCGTTTGTGAAAACAAATTCACAGTTGCCGTCGCCACCCTTTTGGATGGTGCCGTAGTTGTGTTCCATTTCGTTAAAGGTAATCTTCGGTCCGTTTTTCGGAGCCTCGGCTGTCTTGACTTCTTGTGCATTCATGGTCATTATGGCCATGCTGACAAACATACTTAACAAAAAGAATTTCTTCATGATAGGATTGTTTTTTAAAGTTTCTGATATGTTTTTAATTCTGCAAAAATACACTTTTTTTTAGTCATGTAACTAATTCTTTTAAAATTTATTTCATTTTTTAGTTTTTTTATAAATTGTTTCTCACTGCTGTTCATAAAATATACTGTGGATGCTTCCTCTTTTTTGTTTTGTACCATTAGAGAAAGAAATATGGCAAAAAAGGTGAAAAAAAATACATAAAAATAGTTAAATGATTTCTATTTTGCACATCTACATGTAGTTATCTGTAGGAGGAGGGTCTGCTGAAAATATTTTTTATATATTTGTGTATTAATTAAAATAAAATGTGTATCTTTGCAAAATTGAATCTGTAAATCATTTAATCGTAAATATTAATCGTATAAAACTAACATTATGGCATTTAAAGGACAAATTGTTATCGACACCGAGCGTTGCAAAGGCTGTGGCGTATGCCTCGAAGCCTGCCCCATGCACTGCATCGAATTGTCGAAAAATGTAAATGGTAAGGGCTACAACTATACCCATACCGTCAATGACAACTGCATCGGCTGCGCATCTTGCGCAATCGTTTGCCCGGATGGTGTTATCTCCGTCTATAAAGTTAAATGTTAAACAAGTAAAAAGTAT